>Ga0326728_10000252_pt1 | contig 217379 bp, 170 predicted proteins | sample MB3enrmetagenome_FD_207602 | JGI IMG/M metagenome (GOLD analysis project Ga0326728, IMG submission 207602) | Lab enriched peat soil microbial communities from McLean, Ithaca, NY, United States - MB31MN | ecosystem: Environmental > Terrestrial > Soil > Wetlands > Peat | place: USA: New York...
CGATGCGATTGCCATAGCGGCCCACCACGGCGCCGAAAAACGCGGTGCCCTTGATGTAGTCTTCGGCGTTGTCGTAGCCGAGCACGACATCGTCAATGTGCCCTTTGGCGTCGGGCACTTTCAGCGACACCACGGTGGCGCCCCACGTCATGATGGCGGCCTCCATGCCCTTGTCGTTCTTCAGGGTGAACAGTTCGATGGTGGTTCCCTCGGGGGATTTTCCAAACGGGGTTCCGGTGGTTGCAGCGATCATTGTTGTCTCCATGGCGGCGGCCGACACAAGCAGCAGCGCGGCGCCGAGTAAAGTATGAATTCGCATGATCTCCTCTCAGGGCTGGCCATAGTAGCGGCCCGGCCCATGCTTGCGCAGGAAATGCTTATCGTGAAGCGCACGCGAAATCGGCCGCGCGCCGGCGTTCAGAGTAATTGTATAGTACGCCATTCGGGCGATCTCCTCCAGCACGACGGCGGCGTGCGCGGCCTTCGCAGGCGTGGGCCCCCAGCAGAACGGCCCGTGGCCATGCACCAGCACCGCGGAAAAGCTGCCGGGATCGAGATTCGCAAAGCGTCTGACGACGGCATCGCCGGTTTTCGCTTCGTAGTCGCCTTCGATATCGCCGGCGTCAAGCGGCGGCGTTACGGGGACCGGGCCATGGAAATAATCCGCGTGGGTGGTTCCCAGACAAGGAATCTCGCGCCCGGCCTGAGCCCAAGATGTCGCGAACGTGGAATGCGTGTGCACCACGCCGCCGATCTCCGCAAACGCGCGATAGAGCACCAGGTGCGTGGGCAGGTCCGACGAGGGCCGCAGCGTTCCTTCCACCGGCGAACCGTCCAGCCGCACCACCACCAGATCGGCCGGCCGCAGTTCCTCATACGGCACGCCGCTGGGTTTGATAGCCACCAGATTGTCGCCGCGCAGAATCCCGCTGGCGTTGCCAAACGTGTACAGGACCAGACCGCGGCGAACGATCTCCATGTTCGCCTCGTAGACCTGCTCACGCAGTTGTTGCAGTTCGCTCATGATGTTCTGGCCGCGGCGGCAATCCGGCGCAGCGCCGGCAGTACTCCGCCGACCGCCACCGGCTGCGACTCCCGGCTGCCGAAAGCAAAGTACACCTGGCGGTAGTGCTCGGCAAGTTCGTCGTATGCGGCGCGGCTCGCTGGCTGCGGCTGGACGGTGGCAAATGGGGGACACAGCGCGTCCTGCGCTTCTTCGATGGTCCGGAACGCGCCCGCCGCCATGAACGCGAAGATCGCCGATCCCAGGCTGGTAACGTCGCCTTTGGGGACCAGAACGGGCTTGTTCAGAACGTTCGCGTAAACCTGATTGAGCACGGCGTTCTTTTGCGGGATGCCGCCGCCATTGATGACGCGCTTCACCGGGACGCCGTACTCTTCCATGCGGTCCAGGATGATGTGCGTGTGGAACGCGGTGCCCTCGATGGCCGCGAACAGCTCGTCCTGCGCGGTGTGTGTCAGGTTCCAGCCGAGCGTGATGCCGCCCAGTTCGGGATTCACCAGAACGGTGCGGTCGCCGTTATCCCAGGTGAGGCGGAGAAGGCCGGTCTGTCCGGGTTTGTACGTATCGAGCCCGCGCGAAAGCTCGGCCACGGTGGAGCCCGCGCGCCGCGCGATCGCGTCGAAGATGTCGCCGGTAGCGGAGAGCCCCGCTTCAATGCCGGTATAGGACGGATGCACCGATCCGCGCACCACGCCGCACACGCCGGGAATCAGCGTGCTCTCCGTGCTGATGGCCATGATGCAGGTGGAGGTGCCCACCACGTTTACCACGTCGCCCATGCGGCAGCCGGCGCCGATGGCGTCCCAGTGCGCGTCGAACGCTCCCACGGGAACGGGAATGCCCGGCCGCAGTCCCATGGCCGCGGCCCATTTTTCCGAAAGCGCGCCGGCGATGGCATCGGAGGTCCGATAGCGGCCGAGGGCCATCTTCGCGCGGACGCCGGCGAGCAGCGGGTCCACTTTCGTGAGGAAATCCTCGGAAGGCAGGCCGCCGAGCTCGCGGTTCCACATCCACTTGTGGCCCATGGCACAGACGCTGCGCGGAACCTCCGCCGGCCTCTCGATGCCGCAGAGCACGGCCGCCACCATGTCGCAGTGCTCGAGCGCGGTGGCCATGCTTCCACGCTTGTCGGGATTGTGGCGCAGCCAGTGCAGCAGCTTCGAGAAGCCCCATTCGGAGGAATACGTGCCCCCGCACCACTGGATCGCTTCGAGGCCGGTTTCGCGCGCGGTCCTGGTGATGAGCGCGGCTTCCCGCCAGGCGCGATGGTCGCACCAGAGATAGTAGTCGTCCAGCGGTTCGAGCCGGTCGTCCACTGGAATCACGCTGGAGCCTGTCGTGTCGATGGCGATCGCTTCCACGGCGTGCCCGTCAATGCCGGCTGCGGCGATGGCGGCCCGCGACGCTTCCACCAGAGCGTTCATGTGATCTCGGTGGCTCTGGGTAGCGTGATCGGGATCGTCGCGCCGGCGGTGCAGCGGATATTGCGCCGTTCCCGAACCAATCCTTCCCCGCGCGCTGTCGAAGATGGAGACGCGCACGCTCAGCGTCCCGAAATCCACTCCGGCTACGATGCTCACATTCCTCCTTTGGGCCGATTGAAAATCGGCCGCACAGTCGAAAACCCGGTCTGGTGGGGCAGGCACTCTGCCTGCGGCGGGCTCGCAGCCCGCCTTTCCCCGCGCGCTCGACGGGGCGGTCTGAGAGACCGCCGCAGCCTGAGAGGCTGCCCCACGGCTATTCGTGCCGATAGACCTGCCAGCCCATGTAGTTCGTCGCCGCCTCCTCCAGCACCGCCGCCGTGCTCGACAGATTCGCGGCCACGTGATGCTCGAAACCGTTGGCGCAGATGTATCGCAGCAGGCCCTGCAGATGGGGGATGCGCACCACGCCGGCGCCGCCGAAAGTCTCCAGCGGGTCGCTGGTGAACTCACCTTCGCCGACGTAGCCGGCGATCAGACCTTCGTCGTCGATGGTGGAGAAGCGCGCATAGGACATGGGGCCGGCCTTCACGCGGCCCACGCAGGTGCCGTAGGTGTTCTCCCGGCCCACCGTGCCGGCGATGATGAGCTGGAAGTCCATCTTCACGTCGGCGAAGAAGTGCTTCGGCAGATTGCTGCAGTGGAAGCAGACGGCCTTGTCGGGATCGCCGCCGTAGTTGTTGTTCCAGTCCAGCAGCGCGCTGGGCGTGCCGGAAGCCAGGCGCAGCGCGTGCATGCCGAGAACGCCGCAAATGTCCACCTCGCAGGCGCTGGACATCAGGTTGTCGCTCATCATGCTCATCACCGTGCAGGGAACCACGCCGAAATATTCTTCCATGGACGTCCAGCACTGCACCGCGCTGATGGAGACCTGCGTCTGGTGCATCCACTCTTCCACCACCGCGCCGAATTTCGCCATCTTCAGCAGCGCGGCCCGGGGCGTGTCGCCCACCGACACGTAGCTTTGGATGGCCGCCAGCTTGGCCAGCGCCGCCGGATCGTCGTCCTTCATCTTCGCGATGCGCCCGAAGATCTCCGACAGGTCGATGGGCTCGACGGAGATGCCCGCCTTCTCCAGCAGCTTTTCGCTGTAGCGCACCGTGTTGAAGGCCGCCGGCCGCGCGCCGATCGCCCCCACGCGCAGGTTCTTCATGCCTTTCACGACGCGGCACACCGCCTGGAACCACTGCAGATCGCGCGCGAATTCCGGCGAATCCGGCGTTTCCGTGTGCAGCGTGGTGAGCGAGTACGGAATGTCGTACTGCTTCAGGTTGTTGCAGCAGGACATCTTGCCGCAGAAGCTGTCGCGGCGGTCGGCGATGGTCATGCGCCCCGGCGTGTCGGGAGTAGCCTGCACCAGCACCGGCACCTTCAGACCGGACAGGCGCAGGGTGTCGGCGATGCCGCGCTCGTCGCCGAAGTTGGGCAGTGTCACGATGACCCCGTCGATCTCGTGGCGATGGCGGTCGAACAGGTCCGCGCATTTCCGCGCCTCGGCGTACGTCTCCACCGCGCCATACTTGGTCTCTTCGACGCCTGGTGCGACAACGCGCACCCCGGCCTTCTCAAGAACGGCAACCATCTCCTCCCGGCCGGATTTCGCAAGATGATCGGGAAAGAAGCCGCGGTTCCCGACGATGAGTCCCAGCGTCACATCAGAACTGTTGTTCATGAGATCCTTCCGCAGATTTAAGAACTCGCAAAGTGGAAGACGAGTGCCGCTCCAACTTTTTCTGGCTGGGCGATTGACGCCGTCCGGCCAGTTTCGTTGTACAAGACGTGTCCGTATTGCGTTGGTGAATCAAGTTGGAACGGCACGAGTCGCGACAGACTCGAGCTGCAATCGTAGGCGCCCGTCCGCGACGCAGGTACATTCTGCAAGCGCTTTCAGACGCAATACTACATGCTGAAACGTGCCACTGTCAATGGCCGGGGCGCGAGAAGAGAAACACTCCCGCGCCAGGTTGCAGTCGGGCTGGAGATTTGTCGGGGTTGCGCCGCCCCGGCGGGCGCGACGTTGCGCCACACGGGCCAGGCGAGGGCGATCCGTCCATTTCGAGAGCGCCCCGAGGTTGGGGCCGGCCCCCGTTGTTGGCGTAGACCCACCTAATTGAGAGGGTTGGTTGCGGGGGGTGGATTTGAACCACCGACCTTTGGGTTATGAGCCCAACGAGCTACCAGACTGCTCCACCCCGCAATACCATCGTAACGCCGCGCGGGAGTGCGGTCAATTTTCCGGCGCGAAGATTTTTGGCGGCGGGAGAATGCCGCGGGATGGCGGGGGTTGTCAGGGCTTGATGAAGTACGCCATCGGGCTCAGGTTCCAGGCGAAGCTGCGCATCCGGACGGCGCCGAGGGCCCGGCTGGCCAGGAATTCATCGACGGCGTCGGCCTCGGTGCAGCCGGGCAATCCATACTCATCGCAAACGATCAGGCCCCCCGGAACCACGCGGCCGTAAAGGGATTCGAGCGCGGCGCGGGTGGGCGCGGCGGTGTCGAAGTCGAGGTTCAGCAGGGCGATACGAAACCCGGCGGTCGCCGCCGCGTACGCCGGAATCGTGGCAGCGGCGTCGCCGGCGACGAGTTCCACGCGGTGAGCGACCCCGCATGCTCGCGCGGCTTCCATCAACGCCTTCGGATCCGTCCCATCGTAGGCCGCCTCCGCGCACATCTCCTTCGCGAATTGCCGGTCGGCATCGGACGCAGCCGGGAATTCGCCAAAGGTGTCGAACCCGACGACTCGCCGCGCCGACAGAGGATTGAAGATCTGGATCAGCTTCGCCCAGAACAGCACGCCCGTCCCCTTGAACACGCCGCATTCGACGATGTCGCCGGGGATCTCGATCACCCTTCGAAAGAGTTCGTAGCGGGACAGGATCTTGGAAAACCGGTCCGTCGTGCCGTGCAGGAGAAACGCGTTGAAGGAATCCCATGAAGTCGAATGGTCCATGGCGCCTCACCCGAGTGAAAGGAAGTTGCGGAGAATCCGCAGGCCCGCTGGCCCGCTTTTCTCCGGGTGGAACTGGCAGCCGTACAAGGCGCCGGACCGGATCACCGCCGCGATCCGGCAGCCGTCGTAATCGCAATCGGCAACGATGTGATCCGGCGAATCCGGAACAGCCGCGTAGGAGTGCACGAAATAGCCGGCGGCCTCCGGACCGATGCCGTCGAGCAGCGCCCCGGCGCAACCGTTGCGGGGGACCAGGCGGTTCCAGCCGACATGTGGCACTTTGTGCGCCTTGCCGTTCGTACCCCGGTTCGGAATCGCACGAACCGTGCCCTCAATGAAGCCCAGACCGGACACCGGGCCGAACTCTTCGCTCACCGACAGCATCATCTGCATGCCGAGGCAGATGCCGAGAAAGGGCCGCCCGCTTCGCGCGAATGACCGGATCGGTTCCACCAGCGCGCGGCGGCTCAGCTCTTCCATGCCATCGCCAAAGGCGCCGACGCCCGGCAGAATCAGCCGCTCGGCCGAGGCGATCTCTTCGGGTTCAGTGGAGAGCACGGGTGCACCTCCGCACGCCACCAGCGCGCGAAGAACGCTTCCGACGTTTCCCATCCCGTAATCGACCAGGGTGACATCAGGCCGCATGTCGCCTCATGCAGTAACCGGCATCCAGAGCAAAACTGCGAATCCGCGCGAGCGACAGGCGGCGGTAATGCAACACGTCGGCGAAGGCGACGGCATCGGCCTGCCCGCGCTCCACGACCTCGCGCAGGTGTTCGAGCGAACCCATGCCCCCGCTGGCGATCACCGGCACCGGAACCGCCGTGGCCACGCGCCGCACCAGATCGCAATCGAAGCCGCTGCGCGTTCCTTCGCGGTCCACCGAAGTCAGCAGAATCTCGCCAGCTCCCAGTTCCACTCCGTGTCTCGCCCATTCCAGCACTTCCAGTCCGGTGGGCTCGCGTCCGGCGTCCACGTGGGCCTCCCAGCGGTCCGCAGCCACTCGCTTGGCCTCGATCGACAGCACCATGCACTGCGCGCCGAATCGGCGGGCTACTTCCTCAACCAGCGCCGGTCTGCGCACCGCGGCGGTGTTGATGGCCACCTTGTCCGCGCCCGCGCGCAGCAGTTCCTCGACGTCGCCAATGCTGCGCACGCCGCCGGCCACGGTCATCGGCACGAACACGTCCTCGGAAGCCCGGCGCACGATCTCCACCAGGCTGTTGCGCCGGTACAGACTGGCCACGGCATCGACGTACAGCAGTTCATCGATCCCCTGCTCGTAGTACGCGCGCGCGAATTCGCCGGGATCGCCGAGGACGCGCACACCCTCCAGATGAATGCCCTTGATCAGATTGGGGCCTTTCACGTCCAGCCGGGCGATCAAGCGGATGTTAGACACGCCGCGATCCTCCAGTCGAGATCGGTGTCGATGTCGACGCTGGCCTCGGCTTCCATGACGAACGGCATGACCGGCGGAATGAAGAACCGGCCGGTCGCCAGAAACGCATCCGAACGGGTGAGATAAATGGCCCCGTTCTGGTTGAACACGCGTGGGAGCAACTGCCGGGGAGTGTGCAGGGTTTGGCAATCAAACAGCGGCCGCAGCTCTCCGTCCTTTTCCACGAACGCCTTGAACGGACTCTCCGCCGCCTCGGTGACGCTGATGGACGATTGCGCGCCCGACTGGAAGAACTGCTCGATGCATGCCGTGAGGTGGGCGCCGGTCCGCAGGGGTGAGGTCGGCTGCAGAAGAGCGAAGTATTCCGGAAGCCGGCCAAGGGATGCCAGGAATTCCAGCGCGTGCCGCACCACCGCCTGGCTGCCGACAAGATCGCCGGCCAGCTCCGCCGGGCGCTCCAGCGTTTCCGCGCCGTACTCGAGGCCCACGGAGCGAATTTCGGGATCTTCGCTGGTGAGCAGACAGCCGGAGACGTGAGGGCATGCGCGCGCCGCGAGGATGGTGTGCGCAACCAGCGGCACCCCCCCCAGCAACCGCAGATTCTTTCTCGGGATGCCGCGCGATCCGCCGCGAGCGGGAATCACGACGAAAACCTTGTTGCCAGTGGTCATGTCAGCGCCAGCGCGGCGTCCTCCATATCGCAGAATTGCTTTTGCCGGGGCGTTTGCCAGATGGCCCCGTCGGAGATGACGCGCAGAAAGCGCGGGGCGCTGTGGCCGTCGCCGAAGAACCGCGAAGGTCTAATGCTGTCCATCTCGCGGGCGCGCGCGATGGCTTCGCCAATGGCTGCGCGATCGTCGGGAACGTCCAGAATCGATTCGTAGCGAAAACGGTTGTGTTGGCGGCTGCCGATGTTGACGGTGGGGACCCCGTAGACGGGCGCCTCCCGGATTCCCGCGCTGGAATTGCCGACGATCACCCGGGCGTGTTTCAACAGCGTAAGAAAAAACTCGAAGCGCATGGACGGCAGGAGCTTAAATCGGGCGGTACCCTCCAGCCCGGCGTAGCGTTCGAGGATACGGTCCGAGCCGGGATCGTTGTTCGGATAGATCACCACATAGTCGAGCCCGCTCTCAGCGAGCGCGCTCACCAGCTCTCCGGCGGCTCGATCCTGAGCGTGCGGCTCGGTGGTCACCGGATGAAACAGGACGATGCCATAGACATTCGCTTCGACGCCGTAGCGCCGGCGAACCGATTCCAGATCGGGGAGATCGTCGGAAAGCATGACATCAATGTCCGGCGAGCCGATCGCGTGAATCGACTCCGGCCGCTCGCCGAGCTGGCGCAACCGCTCGGCCGCTTCCCGATTCGCCACGAAATGCAGATGAGCCAGCTTGCTGACAGCGTGCCGGATCGTCTCGTCGATGGTTCCCGACAGCTCGCCGCCTTCGATATGCGCCACCAGGACGTTGCGCAGCGCGCCGACAATGGCGCCGGCCAGCGTCTCCACGCGGTCCCCGTGCACCACGATCATGTCCGGCTCATACTCCTGCGCGTAGCGCGACAATCCGCTGATGGTGTTGGCCAGGATGTGCTCGGAAGGCTCGCCGCGAAACTGATTCATGAAGGCATGGATGCGCGTGAAACCGGCCTTCGTGACTTCATCGATGGTCAATCCATAGCGGGAGAGCATGTGCATCCCCGTGACGAACACCGCGCCCTCGAACAAAGGACAGCCGTCCACGGCATGCATTAACGGCTTCAGCTTGCCGAAGTCGGCGCGAGTGCCGGTGAGAAAGACGATGCGCCGGCTCATGCCAGCCACGCCCATTCCAGTTGTTCGTCTTTGCGGACGTCCCGCGCGGCGCGCCGGGAAATCACGCGTGGATACTGCTCAGCGCGAATCTGGCCGGTACCCGGGCGCTTCACCCAGATGTTCTCTTCGGTGAATATCTCGCCCGCCGCGATGTCGCGAATGGCCACCACGGAGGCATAGGCGAATCGAATCGTCGAAGCCTCGCCGGGGAGGACGTTCTTCGAGCCGCCCAGCGCCTCGTGAATCGCGCGGCTGCCCTCGATGAGCTGCCTGAGCTCCGCGGGGTCCATGGAAATGGGGATGTCCGGGCCCGGCCACGTCTTGTCGGAGGTGAAGTGCCTCTCAAGGATGCACGCGCCAAGCGCCACCGCAGCGAGACAGGGGTAGTTGGAAAGCGAATGGTCCGAGAGGCCGATTACCGCGTCCGGGAAGCGCCCAGCGATCTGCGTCAGCGCGCCCAGGCGAATAGCACTGTAAGGTGTTGGATACATGCTGGTGCAGTGCAACAGGGCGAACGGTATCGCATGACGGCGCAGGACGACCACCGATTTGCCGACGCTGTCGAGATTGTTCATGCCGGTGCTGAGGATCACCGGCTTACCGAAACGCGCAATGTGCTCCACCAGCGGATAGTTGTTGCACTCGCCGGAGCCGATCTTGTACGCCGCCACCCCGAGCCCTTCGAGGCGGTCCGCGGCAGCCCGCGAAAACGGCGTGCTCAGGAAGATCATGCCCTTCGACTCGGCATAAAGCTTCAGCTTTCGCTCGTCTTCGCCGTTGAGCGCGCAGCGGCTCATGATGTCCCAGATGGATTCGCACGCGTTGCCGGGGACGACGCCGTTGGGGATCATTTCGTCCTCCACAACATGCGTCTGGAACTTGACGCATTCGCATCCGGCGGCCTCCGCGTCGTCGATCATGCGCACGGCCTTGTTGAAGTCGCCCTCGTGATTGATGCCGATTTCGGCGACGACGAGCGGCGGGTGAGCGGGGCCGACGCGCCGCCCCGCGATTACCAGCTCAGGCATCGAGACTCCACAATGTGGGGCAGCCTCTCAGGCTGCGGCGGTCTCTCAGACCGCCTCCCCGGTTACGGCCGACCAGGCGGGCTGAGAGCCCGCCGCAGGCAAAGTGCCTGCCCCACATCGGCTTCACTCGACCTGGCGCCGCAGCATCCATTCGCCGTTCTCCTTCTTCCACAAGTGCGGGGAGCGCGCCTTGTCGATCACGGACCAGAACGTCGCCTCCGAGATACCCATGTACGCGAGCATTTCCGGGAAGTATCGCGCCGGGAACTCCGTGTCATAGCGACGCACCAGCGCGACGCCCTCCTCGCGCGCGATCTTCCCGGTGCGTATCTCCTGGGCCGCGTCGTAAGTGGCGCGGCCGATGCCGAACTTGATCAGCGTCGTGTAGTAGTGCAGCGGGTCGATGCGGTCGTCAATCGAGCTGTAGCGCGAGTACGAGCCCTCGGTGCGCTGGTCGTTGGGGACGAAGCCGGTGTGCTCGGCGGCATAGTAATAGCACTCCTGCGGATCCCATTTGAGGTAATAGCCGAGATAGTGAACCTCCGTCCCCACGGCGCGGAGTCTATCGCGGTCCACGGGCAGGTAAGGATTCAGATCCCGCAGTGAAATGTCGTGATCGCGTTCCAGCTCGGGTATGGGTACTCCTCCAACCACGATCCGCTCCGGGTCCGGCTCATCTTCGTAGAAGGCGGAAGCCATGGTGGGGCGGTCGTTGTCTTCCACGCTGTTGCCGTACTCGGCCTGATTCTCTCCGTAGAAGATGAGCGGGATTCCGTACAGCACTGAAATACGCGGCGCTACCAGCTTCTGGCCGATGATGAACGGCTGAAAGGGATGGACGAGATTGAGGAAAGCGAGCCGGGTCAGCAGGCGATGGACCAGCCCGTTCGGCGTCACCAGGATGTTGTCGAAACCGGCGCCGATCCAGCTTTGGAAATTCCGCCATCCGACTTCGGTGTAGACGTGCGGCGACCACGTCACGGTAAGCGGATTCATCCCGTACTTGTACTTAAGAACGTGGGCGGCGAAGGCGCTGTCCTTGCCGCCGCTTCCCGGCACGATGCAATCGTAAGCGCCGGTGCGGCTGCGATGCCGGTCGCACAGATCCAGAAGCCGGGTCTCGCGCTCCGGCCAATCGATCCGGGTCTTCCTCTCGGCGTAGCGGCAGGCGCTGCAAACGCCCTCCCCGTCGAAGGCGATGGTGGGTTTCCGCTCCTCGGGGTGATTGTGAAATTCGACTACCGAGCTGGGCCGCTGGTTGGAGATGACGCAGCGAGTGCAGAAACGCACGTCCACCGGCAGTCCGTAATAGGCCTCGAGCGGCGAGTTTTCGCTTTCGACGAGCATCCGCGTCCACAATCTAGTGCCGCCGAACCGGAAATTCTCGCTTTTGCCGGAGAGCACTGAGGCGCTGAAGATACATACGTTCCGGACCACCCTGGAAAATGTCGTTTGCGTTTGTGGGAATTCCCCGCCGGATCGGAAAGGATTTCAGCCCGGCAGCTCCCGGCCGCGACAGCCGCTGGCGCATGGACATGGCGGCGAAGCAACGGGAGAATGCTCTTCGGTTGCGAGGCTGCCAGATCCGCCTCTCCCGCTGCCCCATCTGCGGCTCGGAGCAATTCGAACCGTTCACGTCGGTATTTGATTACTCCTGGGCGCAATGCAGCCGCTGCGAACACCTGTTCTGCGAGACGCCACCCGACGACGACGCCGTCGCCGCGTTGTACTCGACGGAAGACGACCGGCGCTGCGCACAGGGTGCAATCCATGTGGACGATGAACTTTTCCGGGTTCGCGTGGAACGGATCGCGCGGCCCAAGGCCGAGTTTGTCGCTTCCGAAGTCGGCGAGCGCGGGACCCGGGTGGATATCGGTTGCGCGACCGGCGAGCTGCTCGCGGCGGCGCAGTCGCTCGGATGGAAGTGTCGCGGGGTCGAATCCGACGCCGACGAGATCGCCTTCGGGCGGCGCCACGGACTGGACATCGCCGCCGGATTCGTGGACCGGTCGAATATCGGCGGATTCATCGCCGGGGCGCGGGTGGTATCGCTCGTCAACGTGCTCGAGCACATCCGCGAGCCGGTGGAGTTGCTGGCTGCAGCGTCCGCCGCCGTCGCCGCTGGCCGGTACGTGGTCCTCGAAGTGCCCCGGCATCCGTCGCTCGCTCGCTGGCCAACAATGCCTTCCCGGAGCTCGCCTGCCGCCACGTTTACGCGCCGGACCGTCTGCACGTGTTCACGGAGGATTCGGCGGAACGAATGCTGGCCGGCGCGGGCCTGGGGGCGGTCGCGCTCCGGACCTTCGGCCAGGACTTTGGGGACCTGGTGGACACGGTGATTGCCGCGCGGCTTCCGGGATCCGATGCCCGCTGGCGGGTTGTCACGGGTGCAGCGTGCGGATGCAGAAAGCCGTCGATGAAGCCGGCCTGTCGGACACCTTGTTTGTGATCGCGCGAAAGGAATAGGCGGAGACAATATGCGCCGCAGCGTTCAGGATACCCTGCAGAAGGCCGTCGAGCACCACCGGGCCGGCCGATTGAGCCGTGCCGAAGAGCTGTACCGCAAGGTACTCGTCATTCAACCGAATGAAGCCGACGCCCTGCACCTGCTGGCCGTTCTCGCACAGCAGCGGGGCGACTATGGCGAAGCCGAACGGAAAGTGCGGCGGGCCATCGCCGCCCGCGGCCGGCCGGTGGCCGAGTTCTCCAACACGCTTGGCAACGCGCTCGCCGGGCAGGGCCGCCCCGCGGAGGCCGTTCCATGCTTCGAGGAAGCCCTCCGCCTTCACCCCGATGACGCCAGCGTCCACAAAAACCTGGCCGACGCGCTGCGGGTGCTGGAACGCCACGACGAGGCTGCCGCGCATTACCAGAAAGTCCTCCAGCTCAATCCCGAAGATGCCTCGGCATACAACAACATGGGCGGTGTGTTCCTGGCGCGGGGAATGTTCCAGGAAGCGACTCTGTGTCTGGGGAAGGCCATCCAACTGGACCCCCACTGCGCCGAGGCGTACAGCAATCTGGGCCATGCGCTGCGCGAACTGGGCCGGCTTACGGAAGCGGTCGATTGCCTGGGCGCGGCCATCCGGCTCCGCCCCAACTTCGGGGCCGCGCACGCCAATCTCTCCTGCGTGCTGCATCAGTTGGGCGCGCATGCCGAGGCCATGCAAACGGTGAAGATGGCGCTGGCCCTCGATCCCGCCAACGCCTCCGCATACAGCAACCTGGGTAACCTGCTCAAGGAGGAGTTGCGTTTCGCCGAGGCGATTGCGTGCTACGACAAAGCTCTGGAACTCAGGCCCGCCTTCGCCGCGGCTCGGATCGACCGCGCGCTGGCCCTGTTCATGGCCGGGCAGATCGGTCGCGGCTGGGAAGAATATGAATCCGGCTTTGCAGCGGGGAAGCGCGGACGCAAGCGTCCATTCCATCAGCCCTGGTGGGATGGAGGTCCACTGACGGGCCGAACGCTGTTGTTCTGGGGCGAGCAGGGTCTCGGCGACGAGGTGATCTTCGCGGGCATGATTCCCGAGCTCACCGCTGTCGCGACCGGCTGCATTGTGGAATGCGAACCGAGGCTGGTCCCTTTGTTTGCGCGCTCGTTCCGGGCGGCCCGGGTTATCCCGCGGAGCGACCCGCCGCATCCGGAGACGGGTCAGGCGGAGTTGCAGATTGCCGCGGGAACGGCCGGACGCTGGTTACGGCCTTCGCTGGATCGCTTTCCCGTAGGTTTCCCTCGGGACAAGGGGTACCTCCGCGCCGATCCGGTCCGGGTGTCGCACTGGCGAGCGCGCCTGGACGCGCTCGGACCCGGCCTGAAGGCCGGGATTTCCTGGCGAAGCGGAAACACGGCAGGGCTGCGCGCTCTGGATTGCACGGAACTGCCGGACTGGGGCTCGGTGCTCACCGTCCCCGGAGTTCACTTCGTCAATCTGCAATACGACGAGTGCGGCGCGGAACTGGAGCAGGCGCGTGCCAGCTTTGGAGTCGCTATTCATGGCTGGCCCGACATCGACCTCAGGTGGGACATCGACGAGCTGGCCGCGCTGATGACCGGGCTCGATCTGGTGGTGTCGGTAGGCACCTCCGTCGCCTGCCTGGCGGGCGCGCTGGGCAGGCCGGTCTGGCAACTGACTCTCACCAGCAGTGGGGACTGCTGGACCATGGGCCAGAACTATATGCCATGGTTCCCCTCGATGCGGCTGTATGAGCGCTCGTTCGATCAGAAGTGGGAGACGGTTCTCGGAAGGATTGCCGCGGACATGGCTGAGCAAAGCAGGAAGATCGGCGGCATGAGAAGAGCGGAAGGCGGGCCGAAGCCCGCCTTCACGGTTGAAGGGAGGGGTCAGCCGGACTAGCTGCGGAGCAGAGTGAGTACCTGCTGGGGAGCCGAGTTGGCCTGCGCCAGAGCGGCCACGCCGGCCTGAACCAGGATCTGCGCCTTGGTCAGGTTGGCGGCTTCGGCGGCCATGTCGGCGTCACGGATGGACGCTTCGGCGGCCGTCGTGTTGGTGAGCTGCGACTGCGCCAGGTTAATGGCGTAATTGAACTCGTTTTCGCTGAGGCCGACCACGGCCTGCGCCGAGCCCAGCGCGGTGGTGGCGTTGCCGACGGCTGTAACCGCGGCTTCCGCGGCGGCCTGGTTGGAGATGTTGGCGGTGCCGCCGCCTGCCAGCGCCGCGGCCACCTGCACCGTGCCCTGCTGGACGGCAGTGCCGATGCCCACCGTGCCGGCGGTGCCGGCCGAGCTGAGGCCCACGGAGAACGAACCCAGCGTACTCATGAACTGGATGCCCTCACCGGTTACCACGCCTGCGGAGTTGGTGATGGTGTTTTTGACGGCGACGACTGACTGCAGCGTCGAGTCGTCGCTCGATTGCAGCGCCGCGTTGATCGTCGCGATGGCCTGGTCGACAGAGCCGGCGTTGCTGGCCGAGGGGTTATTGGACAGAACCACCGCCAGGGAATGCGCGGTTCCGGACGCGTCGTTGGCCGAAATGCTGATGGTCTGATCGTCCTGCGCATTCTGAATCGGGTTGAACTGGAACACGGAAGTGGCCGTGGAGCCGCCCGCATCGAAGTAAATGCTGTTGGTTGTGCTGGTGGGCGTTGCCGCGTAGGAGCCGTTGTCGCCGACCTGACCGGTGGCAGCCCCGACAGTGAGAGTGTTTCCGAGGGCCGCATCGGCGAAGCCGAGAATCTGGTTCGCCGCCGTGCCGGTACCCTCGGCCACGCGGAAGTACGTCCCGTTGGCCGAGCTGAGAACGATGTTGCCGCCGCCGTTCACGCTCGCGCTGATGCCGGCCGCGGCGGTGGTCGTGTTGGCCGCTAAGGCGCTGTTGAGCATGTCGGCGAGGTTCTGCGCCGTGTCGCCGGCGAACCCGGTCACCTGGATCTGCTGGGCCGTCCCGCCGGCGACGGAGATGGCCAGAGTATCGGTGGCGACGCCCGAGACGTAGGTGTTGGCGGCGGTGATGGAGTTGTAGTTGAAACCGCTGCTGTTGCCCGGCAGGTAGTTGCCGAGGCCCAGTTCGTTGGTGGTGTCACCGACTGCGGACACATTGAAGCTCTGGCCACTGTTGCTGGTAAAGCTGAGCGTGCCCGCCGTGGAATTGTAGGATGCGCTGATACCGGCCGCCTGTAGCGTCGTGTTGTTGTTCACCTGACTGATCAGGTCGGTCACGCCGAGCGCCTGGGTTGTGTCGTTGGAGCCGAGGGTGATATCCACCGGGCTGGCCAGACCGCCGCCCTGAATGCGGACGATGGCGCCTGCCAGAGTGGCTGTCGTGGTGGTGGCGCCGAGGATTGCGGTGACGGTTTCGCCCAGCGACTTGCCGGTGGAAGCGTTGACCGTTGCGGTGCCGCTCAGGCCGATGATGGTGGCCGCGTTGGTGTCGCCCACGGTGATAGTGGAGCCGGTGTTGTCGTTCAGCGAGGTGATGACCAGCTGGTTGTTGCTGTTCACACTCGCTGTCGCGTTGGCGGCGAAGGCCAGGTTGCCGTTCAGAGTGGCGGCGACGCTTCCGGCGGTGTCCTCGGTGTTGAATCCGCCGAAGCTCATCACCGGTCCGCCGTTGAAGGAGAACTGCAGTGTGTCGGTAGCGTTCAGAGCCGTGAAAGTGGCCGTGTTGGTGGTGCCGGTCATGACCGCCTTTGCGCCGAGATTGCCCATCAGCGCGTTGGCCATCGAGTCGCCCGCCTGAACCTGGAAGGCCGTGTTGGACGAAGTGAAGGTCAGTTGCTGCTTGCCGGTGGAATCGGTATTGACAGCCGCAGTAATGTTGGCGTTCTGGAAGGCCGTGGCAGCCTGGGTGTTACCGGCGCCGGCCTGTTGAATGGCCGTGTTGACGGCGTCCACCAGCGTGTCTGCGTCGGTCACGCCGGACAGGTTCACGTTCAGCTTGACTCCGTCGGTGCCGCTGAAACCCGGACCGGTAACGGTGAAGGTGGTGTAGCCGGAAGTGGCCGTGGTGTTGGCGCTGTCGGCCAGAATGTTGGCTACGCTGCTGGCCGAACCGGTGCCGATGTCGCTGCCGGCGACGCCCGCCGCCTGCACGCCCATCAGCCCGAGGCTCTTGGCGTCCACGGTGGCGTTGGCGAGGTTGAGTGCGATGGAACCGTTGGCTACAGCAGCCGCGCCGGTAGCCCCCTGGCCGCCGCCGACGAGTACCGTCATGTTCTTCGCGAAGGTGCCGCCGGTGTTCATGCCGATGGCCTGCGCCTGGCGGCTGATTTCACCGAGGACGCTCTGGAATTCGGTGTTCAGCGCGTCGCGGCCCTGGGTCAGCGTGCCGGTGGCCGATTCGGTGGCCAGCGTGCGAGCGCGGTCCAGAAGCTGCGAAATGTTGTTCATGCCGCCATCGATGATCTGCAACTGGCTCAGCCCGTTGTTGGCGTTCTGGATGCCCTGCGTCAGCACCGCTTCGTTGGAGCGATCGCTGTTGGCGATGGCCAGCCCGGCCGCGTCGTCGCCGCTGTTGACGATGCGCAAACCAGAGGTGACCTCGTTAATGGTCTTGCTCTGATAGTTGCTGTTGATGTTCAGATAGTTTTGCGCCTGCAGAGACGCAACATTGGTGTTGATGTCGAAAGACACGAGCATTCTCCTTAAATGAGGGACTCAGGCCGGGAATCCATTCCGGACCTGGCGCTGTCTGCGCCTTGCGAGTTCCTTCACCTGCCCTTATCGCCGGGCGATTCGGGACCTTGAGGAGAATGCTTCATTTTTTCGAACAATCCAACCAGAGACGAGAAAGGTACCGGCTTCGCCGCCAGTTCGTTCTGTTCCGCCGTAAGCTGTACTTCCCTCCGCAGGATCAGGACTTCCCTTGGAGCGGAGATGCCGATCTTCACCTGGGTGCCGGAAACTTCCAGGATTTCGACCTCGACATCGTCGCCGATGAGTACCGATTCACCCGCCCGCCGCCGGATTACGAGCACGAGGGCGCCTCTGTTCCGGCTGCGAGCACCGGCAGCTCGACCGGATGATTGTGCGTGTACGCGCCGTCCCAGCGAACCGCCTGGATGGCCCGCCGATTCCGGCGGTTCACCACCACCGGCGACATCAGGTTCGCGCTGATGCGGCCGTCCGGGCCGACGACCACCAGGGCCAGAGCGGCGACATCCGCCGCGGACGCCTGGTTGGCCTGCCTGTCCAGTTGAAGGGCCTCGAGGTCCTCGTCGGACATCTGCAGCCGATAGGCGGGCTCCACGGCGGACACCGGGAGAGCCAGGAAGCACAGTTCGCGCGTGGACATGCTCTGCAGGAGAACGAGCGGCGCGGTTCTCGGATGCTCGATGGCGAGGAACAGGCGCTCCCGCTCGAAAGCGGGCAATCCGGCGGGAAACTCGATGACTACTCCGGCCTCGGGCGAAACGGCGCCGAAGTATTTGGTTTCCACGCTGGTCATCGCGTCTCCGCCGGTCGGACCCGCGGCCTACTGCTTCAGCAGCGTGAGCACCTGCTCGGGCGCCGAGTTGGCCTGAGCCAGGGCGGCGACACCGGCCTGAACGAGAATCTGCGCCTTGGTCAAATTGGCCGCGGCGGCGGCCATGTCGGCGTCGCGGATGGACGATTCCGCGGCGGCGAAATTGGTCAACTGCGACTGCGCGAGATTCACTGCGTAGGTGAACTGGTTCTCGCTGCGTCCGACCACCGCCTGTGCCGCGCCGAGAGCGACCACCGCATTGGCCAGCGCGGTTACCGCCGACTCCGCGCTCGCCTGGTCGGATATGTTGGCGCTGCCGCCTCCCGCCAGAAGCTGCGATGTCTGCACTTCACCCTGCTCGGTGCTGCTGCCGATACCCACCGGAGAACCGCCGGATTCGGCCGCGCTCAGGGTCACCGAGAACGCCGGCAGCGCGCTGAGAAACTGGATTCCCTCGCCGGTTACATCGCCGGTGGAATTGACGATCTGGTTCTTCACCGCCACGATTCCCTGCAGCGTTGGGTCGTTGCTCTGCTGTAGCTGCGCGTTGATGGCGGCGATGGCTTCATCGAGCGACTCCCCGTCCCGCGAGGCGGAGTCGTTGGAGAGCACTACTGCCAGCGAGTGGGCGCCGCCCGACGAATCGTTGGCCGCAATGGTGACCGTCTGGGCGACCGAGCCGTCTTGAATCGGGGTAAAAGGAAAGACCGTGGAAGCCGACGATCCGCCCGCGTTGAAATAGAAATCGTTGGTCTGACTGGTAGGGGTGCTGGTTTGCATGCCGGCGTCGCCCGACGCCGTAAGAGTGTTGCCGGTGGCTCCCGATCCGAAGCCCAGGATCTGGTCGGCTGCATTGCCGTCGCCCTCGGCCACGCGGAAGTATGTTCCGTTCGTCGAGGTCAGCGTGATTGGCCCCTGCGCTCCGCCGCCGCTGGCTACCAGGCCGGCCGCGGAGAGAGTGGCGTTAGTGGCAATCTGCTGGTTGATCAGACTGGCCAGATCGCTCGCCGCATCCCCCGCAAACCCGGTCACCTGGATCTGCTGTGCGGTCCCGCCCGCAATCGAGATTTCCAGCGTGTCGGTGGTCGCGCCGGTGGTGATGTCACCGCCCGTGATGGTCTGATAGTCGTAGGTGGCGTTCGGTCCGGGCGGCCCGCTGAGCTGGTAGCTCCCCAGCCCCAGTTCGTTGTACACATCACCCGACGCGGATACCGAAAAGTTCTGGCCCACGTTGGAACTGAACGTGAGGGTACCGGTTCCAGCGACCACGGAAATGCCGGCGGTCTGGAGAGCCTGGTTCGTGTCCGCCTGCGCAACCAGGTCGGTCTGCGCGTTCGCGTAGTCCGTGGCCGCGTCGCTCAGCGTGATGTTCACCGGACTGGCCAGGCCTCCGCCCCTGATCTGTACAATCGTGCCCACCAGCGACAGGCTGCCGTCGTTCGTCCCCTGCGAAACTACCAGGCTCTGCGCCATGGACTTGCCGATGGCCGGATTCACCGTCGCCGTTCCGCTCAGCCCGAGCGCCTGCGACAGCGGCGAGCTGGTGACGGCAATGCTCGATCCCGCGGCGTCGTTCGCCGAGGAAATGATGAGCTGGTTGGTTGTCAGATTCGTACTGGCGACGGCGTTGGCGGAGAAATCCGAATTCCCGTTCAGCAGGCCGGCAATTTGCGCGGCGGTCTGGTTGGCGACCACGCCGATGGAGAAACTCATCGCCGGCCCGCCGTCGAAAGACAATGTCAGGTAGTCGTCGGCGGGGCCAGTGGTGGAGTAATCGTTCGAAGTGTCCGAGCCGGTGAGCACCGCCTGTGCCCCGAAGTTCCCCATCAGCGCATTGGCCGTCTGGTCGCCCGCCGAGACCTGGAAAGCGGTGCTGCTCGAAGAAAACGTGAGCTGCTCGCGGCCCTGCGAATCGGTATTGACGGCCGCGGTGATTTGCGCGTTCTTGAAGGCCGTGGCGGACGCGGAAACCGCATTGCCGGCATTCTGAATCGCATCGTTGACGGCGGTCACCAGGGTCTCGGCGTCGGTTACCGAGGACAGGTCCACCTGCACATCGATTCTCTTCGCCCCGCTGAAGCCGGGGCCACTGATGTAGAAGTTTGTGGCATTGCCGGGCGATGGGGTATTGTTGGCGAGAATCTGGGCCACGCTGGTGGAGGAGCCATCCCCGATGTCCGTGCCGGCCACGCCGCTGGCCTGCACTCCTTCAAGACCGAGACTTTTCGCATCGACGGTGGACTGGCTCAGATCCACGGAAATCGACCCGTTCTGAATGGCCGCCGCTCCGGTGGGGCCTTGTCCCCCGCCGATGACCACCGACATCGCCCTGGCGAAGGTGCCGCCGGTGTTCAGGCCGATGGACTGCGCTTCACGGTTGATTTCCGTGATCACGCTCTGGAACTCGCTGTTCAGCACATTGCGGTCGCCGGTAAACGTTCCCGTCGCCGACTCGGTGGCGAGCGTGCTCGCGCGGTCCAGCAGTTGCGAGATGTTGTTCATACCGCCGTCGATGATCTGCAACTGGCTCAGGCCATTGTTGGCGTTCTGGATGCCCTGGGTGAGAACCGCCTCGCTGGCCGCGTAGCTGTTGGCGATGGCCAGGCCGGCGGCGTCGTTTCCACTGTTCACGATACGCAGGCCCGAGGTCACCTCCTGGATGGTCTGGTCCTGGAAGTTACTGTTGATGCGCAGGTAGTTCTGCGCCTCAAGAGACGCCACGTTCGTGTTTATGCTGAAGTTTCCCACAATGGTCTCCTTGATGTGATGCGGTGCCCGCGGGCGGACGTGAGTCCTTCCGCGCTCATGCGGGTCGCATCCAGAACGAACCGGCGCATTCCCTTCCGCTCCGCCAGCCCCCGCGAAAGGATCTCCTGAATCCATGTAACGGGGGAACTGTCGAGGCGCCTTGTTTCGATCTGAACCATCCACCCCGAATCAAGCAACTCTCGTGCCACCCGCCTTTGCCCTTTCGCAACCGTGCGTTACCATAGGCCCAGAATCACGAATGGCTGAAAATGTGCGAGTTCTCGTCACCGGCGGCGCCGGCTTCATCGGCTCGTGCTTCGTCCGCATCAGTGCCGAAATGAAACAGTTTTCCCGGATTGTGAATGTGGATAAGCTGACCTACGCCGGAAATCTCGAAAATGTACAGACCGTCGCCAACGATCCCAGGTATGTTTTCGTGCGCGCCGACATCAACGACGAGGCGGCCATCGATCGGGTGTTCGCCGCAGAGCGTCCCGATCTGGTTGTGCACTTCGCGGCCGAATCGCACGTGGACCGCAGTATCCTCTCGCCCGCGCCGGCCATCGACACCAACGTGCGCGGCACCTTTACCTTGCTGGAAACGGCACGCCGCCACGGCGTGGCGCGGTTCATTCACATCTCTACCGACGAGGTGTATGGCGACATCGCGCCGCCGCATGAAGCCGGCGAGGACGACCCGCTGCGGCCCAGCAGCCCTTATTCCGCGTCCAAGGCGGGCTCCGATCTGCTGGCCCTCTCTTATTACCGGACCTGGGGCCTCAATGTGACCGTCACGCGCGCGTCCAACAACTACGGTCCTTATCAGTTCCCGGAAAAACTGATCCCGCTGATGATCTCCAACGCCCTCGACGGCCGCCCGCTGCCGCTGTACGGCGATGGCATGCAGATCCGCGACTGGCTCTACGTGGAAGATCACTGCCGCGCCATTTTCGCGGCGATCGACAGGGGCCGCCCCGGCCAGATCTACAACATCGGCGGCAACCGATCACTGACCAATCGCGAGGTCGTCGAAAAGATCCTGCAGGCTACTGGCCGGCCCACCGGCCTGATCCGGCATGTGACCGATCGCCCCGGGCATGATCGCCGCTACGCCCTCTCCAGCGCGAAACTAGAGCGCGAAACCGGCTGGACGCCGCAGGTGAATTTCGAAGACGGGCTGGCCCGCACCATCGACTGGTACCGCGCCAATACGGCCTGGGTGGAGCGCATCAAATCCGGCGAATATCGCGACTGGTACCAGCGCAATTACGGGAGTCGCGAGGTTGTGGAGCGCGTCGGTGGCTGACGCGTTGGTCCCCGCCGGAGGCCGCCCGACCGCCCACGGCCAGACGAGAAAAGTTCCAGTCGGGAGCGTACCGATCTTTTTCGCCGGTACGTATAACTAGCTGTGAGGACCCCGCGAAAGTCCGATCTCGACCGTCGCCTCGATGAGTATTTCGCCAGCCTCCGATCATCCCCGCTGAAAGAGGTCCTGAAACGCCGGATTGGGCACTGGCAGCTTTATGCGGCCGTGAGCGGTTCGGCCATGGCAATGGTCACTGGCGCATCGGCGGCAATCCTCACCAGCGGTCCGCGTATCAATCCGGCGCCCACCGCGAGCGTCAGCCTCGCCAGGCAGAACTCGGCAGGTTCAAAAGGCCCACCGTTCGTGAATCCTTTCGGATTCCCGGCGCCCCGGCCGGGGCAAGCGCCTCCCAAAGGCGCAGTCATGCGAGCAGACGCCGCCACGACTCAGGCGCCGGTCATCCGGCAAGGAGGAGTGACGCCAATTTACGGGACCGAGAGCATCATCCAGCCCAGCGAATGGGTCTCCATTTACGGCCAGAATCTGGCGGCCGAAACCGCGGTCTGGAACGGCGATTTTCCGACCTCGCTGGGCGGAACCCAGGTGACCATCGACGGCAAGCCGGCCTATCTTTCTTATGTCAGTCCTGGCCAGATCAATCTTCAGGCGCCCGACGATACCGCGCGCGGCGCCGTTTCCGTGGTAGTCACTACGGCCGCGGGAAGCGCCACCGCGACCGTGACACTCAGCAACGCCGCGCCGTCGTTCAGCCTGCTGGATCAGACGAAGGTCGACCGCGATTATATCGCCGGCATCATCCCCCGGTCCGATGGTTCGGGCGCCTTCGGCGGAGGAACCTACGATATCCTCGGCCCCACCGGCGACGCCTTTGGCTTTCCCACGGTCGCCGCGCAGCCTGGCGACGTCGTCGAGCTCTACGGCGTCGGCTTCGGCCCAACCACTCCGTCTATCCCCGCTGGGCAGCCATTCACAGGCGCTGCGCCAACCATGGACCGCCTAAGCCTCTACATCAACCAGGTGCAGGTGGACCCCAGCTTTGCCGGGCTGACCAGCGCCGGGCTCTATCAGATCAACCTGGTTGTCCCACCCGATCTCGGCGAAGGCGAGGTCCTTATCGAGGCTGAAGCCGGGGGGCTGCATACGCAGCCTGACGTGTTGTTCTCGTTGTGGACGCCGTCGCCGGTGACCAGCACGGGTGGCGGCACGATTGGAACCATTGGCCGGGGCATTGGCACGATCGGCGGCGGAGGTGGCACGATCGGCGGTGGCGGCACCATAGGCGGCGGTGGTGGCGGCGGTGGAACCGTTGGTGGAGGCGGCGGCACCGGAGGGGGTGGTGGCGGTGGAGGAGGTGGCGGCGGCACCGGCGGTGGAGGTGGCGGGGGATCCGGCGGAGGCACCGGTGGCGGAGGTGGATCCGGTGGTGGAGGCGGATCCGGCGGGTCCGCAGCCGTGCGCGCGAACCCATACCAGCCCAGGTTACGATTCGAGACGGAGGCCGAAAATGCCTGACGTCCTGCGCACTGCTGTGCTCCTGATCGCCACGGCCGCTTTATCGACGGCGGCCCGCCAACAAGGTGCTCCGACAATCGCCTCCATTCCGAGCGATCCGCTGGAAATGGCCATCGGGCAGATTCGGCCCGTCCAGTCGACTGCCGGCCGAACAAACATCCTCGCTCTGCTGGAGCGGGCACGCGCCAATTACACCCTGCGGAACGCCGGCCGGGCTTACGATCTGAAGGTCGGTTTCACGGTGAACTCCGGCGGGCAAACCGCATACGATGGCGCCTGGAAGATGGAGGACTGGTTCGATCCGAAGCAGGGACAGCGCTGGACCGCTCAGTCTCCTGGCGACTTTTCGATCACCCGCATTTCCAGGAATGGCAAGCTCTATGACAAGGTCGCGGCCAGCTACATCCCGCTTCGCCTGCAGGAAGCGCGAGCGGCCCTCTTCGACCCGCTCCCCTCCGCCGAGAGTGTCGCCCGCGCTTCCATCCGAACGACGACCGCGATCTACGATGGGGCACAACTGACCTGCGTCCTGCTGTCCGGTCCCGGCAACGGAGCGAGCTCGGCCAGCGCAAGGCGGTGGGATGAAGCCGAGGAGTGCATCGACCCGCAATCCGGATTGCTGTCGATTCATTCACCGGTGCCGGGGCGTTACAACGCCTACGACTACACGAACGGACCGCAGTTGGCGGGTCATGTGCTTCCGCGAAAGGTGACTATCACCGAGGGCGGTCAGTCGGTCACCGAGATCTCCGTGGACAGCCTGAGCGAACTGACCGGCGCCGATCCGAGGTTGTTCTCGCCCACCGAGCAGATGAAAGAGCAAGGGCGCGCCATCGAGATGGAAGGCGCTCAGAAGATCTGGCGCGTGGCCGGACGAGGAGTCGCCCCGCGCGGCGCCCCGGCCGATGCTGTGTGCGTATTTGGCGTGGTCACGCCATCCGGTCAGTTGGTCGAAGCGCATTCGCTTCAGCCGTTCGATCCGAACAGCCCCTCTGCCGTCGCCGCGGCAAAGCAGATCGACTTTTCGCACCCGGCGCCTCTCAGCCCGCAACCACAGCAGCACTTCGTCTTCGTCATCGAGCAGTTTGTCGCGGGCCGATAACGATCAATGGGAGAGCCGCGGCACTCGCAGGCAGCCTCACACCGAGCCGCGACCAAAGGAAGCGGTCCGGCGCCCGCTAAGGTGCTGCTGGTCGGTTGGGATGCCGCGGACTGGAAAGTCATCCGGCCGCTCATGGACTCCGGCGGAATGCCCAACCTGCAGCGTCTGGTCCGCGAAGGCGCGTCCGGCCGGATTGCCACACTCCATCCGCCGCTCTCGCCGATGCTGTGGACCTCCATCGCCACCGGAAAGCGGCCCTTTCAGCACGGCATCCATGGTTTCACCGAGCCCATGCCGGACGGAAGCGGCGTGCGGCCAGTGACGAATCTGTCGCGGACCTCGAAAGCGTTATGGAACATCCTCAGCCAGAGCGGGCTGCGTAGCATCGTGATCGGCTGGTGGCCCAGCCACCCAGTCGAGCCGATTAACGGCGTGATGGTCTCCGATCGGTATCACCGCGCCAGCCGGCCGCTCCACGAAGGATGGCCGCTGCCGGCGGACACGGTGCACCCCCAGGAACTCGCCGGCGAGTTGGCCGCCCTGCGCGTGCACCCCGATCAACTCACGCCGCCGATGGTGGAGCGGTTCATTCCGCTCGCCCGAGAGATCGATCAGGACCGGGACAAGCGTCTCGCCGCGTTTCTGCGAACGCTCGCCGAATGCAGAAGCATCCAGGCCGCCGCCGCGTGGCTGCTGGATCGCCAGCCCTGGGATTTTCTGGCGGTCTACTTCGAAGCGCTCGATCACTTCTGCCACTCGTTCATGAGGTATCATCCGCCGCGCCAGTCGTGGATCGGCGCGCGCGATTTCGAGATCTATCACAACGTGGTCGCGATGGCTTACCAGTTCCACGACGAGATGCTCGGCGCGCTGCTGGCGAGAGCCGGCGAAGACACGACCGTCATCGTGATGTCCGATCACGGCTTTCATCCCGACCACCTGCGTCCTTCCTCGATTCCCGATATCCCCGCCGGCCCGGCCATCGAACACCGCGACTTTGGCGTTCTCGCCATCCGCGGACCACGCATAAAGGAGGATGCTGCTCTCGACGGCGCGTCCGTGCTGGACATCGCGCCCACCATACTCACTCTGCTCCGATTGCCGGTTGGCCAGGACATGGACGGCAAGGTGCTCTCCCAGGCCTTCGTGGATTTTCCGGGCGTCGCGCTCATACCGAGCTGGGAGGAAGTCCCGGGCGCCGACGGCCGTCATCCCGCGCACACCAGACTCGATCCGATCGCCGCGAGTGAGGCCATGGAGCAACTGATCGCGTTGGGGTACATCGAACGGCCTTCCGAAAATCGGGAAGCGGCCATCGCCGGCGCCGTTCGCGATCTGCGCTACAACCTTGCCGAATCCTGCCAGGACGCCGGCCGCCACGCCGAGGCCCGCGAGATCCTCCTTGATCTGTACAGGGCCGTTCCCGATGAGCAGCGTTTCGCCGTGCGGTTGTTCGTCTCCTGCCAGGCGCTGGGGTTGCGTGAAGAGATGCGCCGCATCGTGGACGATCTGGATAGCCGCCGCGATCAACCGCGGCAGCAGCCCGCCGTGACCGATTACCTGAAAGCGCAGATACTGGTCGCGGAAAAGCGCTATGACGAAGCTCTGGCCGCCCTGGAACAGGTCACCAGATCGCGTCGAGCGCGGCCCGAGTTGCTCCTGCAGACCGCCGATTTGTATCTGCGCCTGCGCCGCGTCCCGGAGGCTCGCGCGATCTATGAAAAAGCGCTCGCCATGGATCCCGACAATGTTCCGGCGCACATCGGCCTCTGCCGGATCGCGCTGAGAAAGGGAGAATTCGGCAGGGCCGCGCATCTGGCGCTCGACGCGCTCGAGCGAACCTATCACGATCCGCTGCCGCACTTCCTGCTCGGTCGCGCACTGGCCGGCATCGAGGAGTACAAACGCGCCGCCGAAGCGTTCCAGGCCGCCATTTCCATCAATCCCAATTTCCCGCAGGCTCACGCGCGGCTCGCCATGCTGCTGGAGAATCATCTGGGCGACGGTGAGTCTGCCCGCGAGCATCGGCGCCTGGTCCGCGAGATGAGGAACGCCGCTGGACCACCGCTCCCTGGCGGTCGCGGCTCGGTTACGAAGCCGCGCGCGAAGCAAGCGGAAATGCCGCCGCTCTCCGAGTGCCTCATCGTGGTCACCGGCCTGCCCCGCTCGGGGACTTCGATGCTCATGCAAATGCTAGCCGCCGGCGGGATGAGCGTTCTTTCCGACGGATTGCGCGCCGCCGATGAGGACAACCCCCGCGGCTATTTCGAATATGAGCCGGTGAAGCGGCTTCTGAAAGACTCGAACTGGTTGCGCGAAGCCCGCGGGAAAGCGATCAAGATTGTCGCCCCTCTGCTCACCGCCCTGCCCCCGGACTTGCCCTGCCGCGTGATCCTCGTGGAGCGCGATCTCGATGAAGTACTCGACTCGCAGGACCGCATGCTGCTGCGCCGCAACCAAGCGGTGGACGCGACGCCCGAGCGGCGCGGCGCGTTAAGAGACGAATACCGGCGCATTGTGGACCTTGTCAAATCGACGCTGGCGCAACGTCCGCTCACCGAGCTACTGGTAATCGACTACGCCGTCGCCGTTGCCGATCCGCCCCGCGCGGCGGAAGCGCTCGGCAACTTCCTCGGCGGCGGACTCGACGCCGCGAAGATGGCCGCCGCCGTCGATCCCGCTCTCCACCGCAACCGGGCTGTCTCGAGGGCCTGAGAACCGAGCCGGTCTTCGCTGCCCCGGTCCTGGCTTGACACCCAGGGCATACTGTGACTATGGTGCGAGTGCAGAAGACCCTGGAAACGTGGAAGGCCATCCGCCAGGATACGGCCCAGGCCGTTGAGGACATGCCGGCCGACGGTCTGGACTTTCGGGCCGCCGATGGATTGATGACCTTCCGCGAAATCGCGCGGCACATCCTCAATGCCGGCCATGCGCTCACCGGCTTGATGCTGGACGGCGTCGCCAACCTGGCGGTTCCCGGGCTGCGGGAGATGATGAAGCAGTACTCCACGAAGCTGCCCGCCGATGCGAGCCAGTCGGACCTTGCCGCCGCTTTGCGTCAGGCCGTGGATCAGCGGATCGCCGAGCTTTCCGCGCGCGACGATGCTTTCTTCGCCGAAGAGATTACACGCTTCGACGGGATGCGCCTCACCCGGCTGGAAATGCTCCAGACCGTCAAGGAGCACGAACTCACCCATCGTTCGCAGCTTTTCATGTATCTTCGTTTGAAGGGGGTCGTTCCGCCGACGACACGGCGCCGCGAACAGGCTGCGAAGCAGGCCGCCGGGCAGGCTTCGTCCCGGTCCTGAATGCCGCTCCGGCCGAAATTTGGTACATCAGAAAAGGGAAGACAGGCCTTCCCAGGAGGAATGAAAGCCACATGGTGAAATGCCCCGTCTGTGACGCAGCCATCGACGTCGAAGAAGACGAACTCGACGAAGGGGAGACCATTTCCTGTGACGAGTGCGGCGCCACGTTGAATGTCGTGAGTGTCGATCCTCACGTCGAACTCGAGCCCGAGGACGACGAGACCGAGGATGATGAGGACGAGGACTTCAGCTTCGACGAGGACGACGAAGACGAGGAAGACGATGAGGAGGAAGAGGACGACGAGGAAGAAGAGTGGAAGTAGAATCGCCTATGCCGCCCTCGCCGGGCTGCTGGCGCTGGCCTGCCTGTCCGCCCGCGATAAGAAAGCCGCCGAGCCTTATTCCATCGTGGGCGGCACCGTCTTTCGCGACCCCGGGTTTGCCCTTCCCGGCGCCGAAGTCGTTATAACTCCGAAGCTCGCCGACGGTTCCCAGCTTAAGCTGAAGATCACCCGCGCCATCTCCGACGACCGCGGCGAGTTCGCCTTTCGCGTGCCCGGCACGGCCGCCCAGTACAAGGTGAAAGCCTCGGCCAAAGGCTTCAAGTCCGAGGAGAAGCCCGCCCAGATCACCTTCGAGGGCGAGCGCGTGGACGTGACTTTTCTGCTGGAGCCGGAGTCGAGCCGTTAGTTCCTGGAGCTGAGCCGCGACCAAAGGGAGCGGTTGGGACTTTCAGTTCGCAAGGAACTCCCGCCACGCCCCGAACGCCCGCTGGTTGTAGTTTTCCAGCGCTCGCAGACCCTTTCGCGGCGCCGATTTGTCGGCCAGCAGCCGGAGTCCGATTCGGGCAATGTGATCGACATCGTCCACCCGCGCCTTCCAGCTATCCGGCGCCCAGTCGATCGCTTCCGAAACCACCGAAGCAACGCCCTCGGCGACGCCATCCGCGGTGACCACATTGAAGGTCTCGGTGTAGCTGGGCTGCAACAGCAGGTGCATGGAACGAACCGTTTGGCGAAACTGCGGCCAGCTCTGCCAGCCGCTTTCCACCAGCCGGATATGGCGGACTCCCTGGATCATCTGGCGAATCGCTTCCGTCACCGATCCGCCCCCTTCATTCCGGCCCGACGACATCCACAACTCCGCGTCGGTGCGCAGCGTGGATGAGATCTGCACTGCCGCCCCCGCGGCGGTCATGAGGTTCTTCAGCGGGCGCGTTGCGCCGAACGCCCCAAGGCGCAGCGTCCCCCCGCGAAACGGCTCGCGCCGCATCTGCGCCGTTTTGTCCAGATAATACAGATTCGGCAGCCACGTGGCCGGCACGCCATAAGCATCGGTGAGCCACCTCGCCAGCCGCTGGTTGTTTGCGGCAACGTGGAAATTCCACGTGGTCCGTTCCAGATCGGCCCCCTCGCGCACCAGGCGCACGGCATTCGGATCGGCCTGTAGAAAGCCCAGATTGGAATGACAGTTCACGGCGAAACGGGTGTTGGTAAAATGCGCGGCGAGCGTCGCCAGTTGCACGGTGGGAATCCACGGCGCGGATACCACCACGTGCGACACCGGCGTGCCGCCACCGAGGTTTTCCATCCGCTGCCGAAGTTCCTGCGCGCTGGTAATGGCCCACACCTCGGCTTCGATCCCCTGCCCGCGCAGGAAGCGAGCGGAGTTCATGGCGGTGACGCCCAGCCCGATATGACTTATATTGCGATTCGCGGCGAAGTTCTTATACGCGAGAATGACACGTTGCTTGTCCACATGAGATCCTTCTGCTCACGAGAATAGAATGGCCGCTCGCCGCAGCCCCCGCGCCGCCGCGTGAAACTCGCGGAAATCCCGTTAGATAACCCTTTTGCGAATCCTGTGAACGCCTCAACAGCGGCCGGTAGAATCGAAGTATGCTCAAGCCCACCATCTTCCGCGAATATGACATTCGCGGCGTCGCCGACACCGAGCTGACTTCGCCAGGCGTCGAGCAACTCGGTCGCGGCCTGGGCACCTATCTCATACGCCACGGCGGCACATCGATTAGCGTCGGCCGCGATTGCCGCCTCAGCTCCACCCGCCTTCGCGACGCCCTCGTGGAGGGATTGATGGCCGCGGGCTGCCACGTCACCGACCTCGGAGTGGTGCCCACGCCGGTGCTCTACTATTCGGTGCACCACTTGCGGGCCGATGGCGCGGTGATGATTACAGGCAGCCACAATCCTCCCGATTACAACGGTTTCAAGACCGTGTGCGGCGAGGGCACCATTCATGGCGAGGCCATCCAGCGCGTGCGCCACTCCATCGAGACGGGCGACTTTGAAACCGGCGAGGGCGCCTTGCGCACGTGCGACCTGACCGATGCTTACGTGGACGAGATCGTGGGCCGTTTTCGCTTCGCGCGGCCCGTGAAACTCGTGGTCGACGCCGGCAACGGTACCGCGGGCCCGGTGTTTCATCGCATCCTCGAGCGCCTGAACATGCAGGCGACCGAGCTTTTCTTCGAAATGGACGGCCACTTCCCCAATCACCATCCCGATCCGACGCAGCTCGAAAACCTCGAAACACTGCGCCGCGTCGTGCACGAGCAGGGCGCCGAACTCGGCATCGCATTCGACGGCGACAGCGATCGCATTGGCGCAGTCGACGAGAACGGCACCCCCGTCTATGGCGACATGCTGATGCTCATCTTTGGCCGCGAGATCCTCACCCGCAAGCCCGGCGCCACCTTCATCGGCGAAGTGAAGTGCTCGCAGACCATGTACGACGAGCTGAACCGCCTGGGCGGCCGCGCCATCATGTACAAAACCGGACACTCGCTGATCAAGGCGAAGATGAAGCTGGAGCACGCCGAACTGGCGGGCGAGATGTCCGGGCACATGTTCTTCGCCGACCGCTATCTGGGCTATGACGACGCCTTATACGCAGCCTGCCGGCTCATCGAGATCGTCGCCGCATCCGGCAAGCCGCTTTCGGCCCAGACCGCCGGACTTCCGCGAACCGTCTCCACTCCCGAGATTCGCGTCGATTGCCCCGACGAGATCAAGTTCGACGTCGTCGCCCGCGTTGCCGCGGTTCTGCGCGAGAGACACAAAGTGGTGGACATCGACGGCGTCCGCGCGCTGTTTCCGCACGGCTGGGGCCTGGTGCGCGCATCCAACACGCAGCCCGTTCTGGTCATGCGTTTTGAAGCCACCGACGAAGACCTCCTCAACAACTATCGCGAGGAGATGGAATCGGCCGTCGCCGAAGCCCGCCGCGCGGTGGGCACAGCCGTTTGATCGCGTATGTCTTTCCGCGTTGGCGACACCATAGAGGGGTATCGGATCGAGGCCGTTCTGGGCGAGGGCGGCATGGGGCAGGTGTTTCGGGTGCGCAATCTGATTTCAGACCGCCGCGAGGCGATGAAGATCGTGCTGCCTCCTCGCGAAGGCGCCCAGAACATACCCGAGCGCTTCCTTCGCGAAATCCGCGTGCTCGCCAGTCTCGATCACCCGCACATCGTGCGTCTGCACACCGCTCTGCGCGCAGGCGACCAGATCGCCATGATCATGGAACTGGTGGATGGCGCCAGCCTCGCCGAAAAACTTCGCACCACCGGGGTCGCCGTTTCCGACGGAATTCGTTACATCGGACAGGTCCTTGATGCCCTCGCGTACGCACATAGCCGGGGAGTGGTCCACCGCGATGTCAAGCCGGCAAATATCCTGGTGACCGATGCTGGCGAGGCCAGATTGACCGATTTCGGAATCGCCCACGATTCGAGCGATCGCGCCCTGACCGCCAGCGGCGCGGCCGTGGGCTCGCTCCATTACATGTCTCCCGAGCAGGTGCGCGCCGAAGCGGTGGACGGCCGCTCGGACATCTACTCCGCCGGCGCGACTCTGTACGAAGTGGTCACCGGAAAGTCCGCGATCTCCGGCGACAACAACTGGGCGCTGATGAACGGGCATTTGCATGAGACGCCCGTCCCCCCCGTTGAAGTAAACCCGGCGCTTCCTCGCGCGGTATCCGACGCCATTCTGCGAGCACTGGCCAAGAAACCCGCGGATCGGTTCCAGACTGCGTCCGAGTTTCAGGCCTCGCTCACCGGGGTGCGGCCGCCCTCGGGATCGTCAATCACGATCCACTCGAGGGCGGCTGGCACGAGTACTCTTGACGCCGATGTCCTGCGCTCGGCGAAAAAGAACCTGGCGACGTTTATCGGCCCTATTGCCGGCGTGATGGTGGACCGGGCGGCGCGCACGGCGCGCACGCCGCGGGACCTGTACCGGGCACTGGCGGAGCAGATCCCGGACGCCCGCGAGCGCGAGACGTTTTTGAAATCTGCTCCCCTGAAATCCACGCCGCGCCCGTAAAACCAAATCGTCGCGGGCCGCCGAGGTGCGGGCGCCACGCCGACGCCGCTCGAACCGGCGTCCCGATACGCGTCAATGCTCGCCCAGCATGCGAAAGGCGTGCTCCAGGCTGCGGCGCATGCGATTGAACGACCCGGCGAGCATCGACACTTCGTCGCGACCCTTCACCGGCAGCTCCGGCACATCGAGGTCGCCCGTGCTGATCCGATCGGCCATCCGCGAGAGCCGCACAATGGGCCGGACGATGGTGAATACCAGGAGCAGATTGAGCAGCAGCACCGTCGCTCCGAAGATGCCCGCCAGGTAGACCAGGGTGGCGCGAAAAGCCCGTCCGGCCATGTCCATGGGAACCGCCATGGGAACGGAGACAATCTGCGCCCCAACCACGTCGCCCGCTCTCCAGCCGAAGCCGTTTGCCGTGCCGTAGTGGCGGATCATGGCGGGCGGCGCGTTATCGGCGCGGTCGTGGCAATCGAGGCACGGCGGGCCCACCGAAATCGGGCGCGCGAGGTACAGCATGCGACCGTTCGGCGTCTCGCGCTCGCCGACGATCTCGGCGCGCTGGCGGTGATTGCTGAACCCGGTGATGATGTCGGTCTCCCAATCGGTGGCGCGATCGCGGAGGTTGGTCGGGTTCAGCGTGGCCTCCTTGTACTCGTAGTCGGGATAGTGCGCGCGCAGGTAATTGAAACTCTCCGTGGCGGCGTAGGCGGGAACCGTTTGCGGCAGGAATGTCTCGCGATGCTCTTCGCTGTGCAGAAGCAGCGGTTTGATCTGGTTGGTGGTGTAATCGCGCGCCGCCAGCGCGGCCGCCATCATCAGGCGAGCCTGTTCCAGCACCTCCTCCTCGGCGCCCTGCTGGAGGAAACGGTAGCAGAGCGCCGCCGCCACTTCCAGTCCTACGCCAAACACAAGAAGGAAGATCAGATTGAACTTCACCAGCAGCTTCAAGAGGCGGTTCTCCTATTTGGAAAATAATACCGCGAGCGGCGCGTGGGCGGGTGCGAGGAGCTTGTTGAGGCGCCGGGCACCGCTTGCTGTCGCGCGCGGCTCGGTTCAGGCAGTTACCGAGCCGCGACCAAAGGGAGCGGTGGCCAAAGAAGCTTTTAGTGCTGTTCCCAGCGCAATCCAAGCCGCCACATCCGCGGCGCGCCGGTGTTCGGCAGCGGCGTCAGCGCGACGTAATACTGGCGGTTGAGAGTGTTTTCCATCTCCGCCGTCGCCGTGACATTGCGGCTGACCTTCTGGCTGGCCATGGCGTCCAGCGACGCATAGCCGGGCAGCAGGAAGCGGTTGAGGTCGTCGTCGAACTGCGAAGAGTACGTGCGCAGCGATCCCGAAAGCGTCAGGTCGCCTTTGACATAAGCCAGCAGCGCCGACCCCTGATTCTTCGCCACCTCGGGAATCTTCAGGCCGGTGGCCTCGAAGTGCGAGTCGACAAACAGGTATTGGAGCTGGCCCTGCACGCTTCGCCACTTCCGGCTCACGCTGGCTTCGATGCCTCGCGAGATGGCCGGCGGACCGTTCTCCCGCTCGCGCAAAATGGTCGTCGGCGTCTCGCTTAAAGTGTCGTTGAAGATCAGGTGCTCGATCGAATCGCGGAAAAGGTTGACGCTGAGGTGTGTTTTCTCGCCAACGTAATCCGCGCCCGCCTCCGCGCCGAACATCCGTTCCGGGATCAGCGCCGGATTGGCCTCCTCGAAAACCTCGCCCACCTGGAAGGGCCGATACAATTCGTTCAGCGTGGGTGCGCGGAAACTGCGCCAGAGCGACCCGTGCGCGCGCAGCCGGTGATGACCGTACGCGACGCCGCCGCTGGGGCTGATGATGCCGCCGCCCACGCCGGGGAGATCGCCGCGCAGTCCGCCGAAAAGCCGGAACCCCCCGGCGCTGAACTGCACCTGGCCGAAGCCTCCGCGCTCGAACTCTTCGCCGCCGGTGATCTTCGTGCCGCTCAGCAGACGGTCCGTGCTGAAGCCGGAGTCTCGCTCGCCATCCGCGCCGAACAGCGTCTTCCAGCGATGGCTCGTGTGCGACCAGTACGCCGCGCCGCCGCCGCCATCCGCGGGCACGGTTTGGCGGTCGGTAATCGTCTCCGAGTCGCGATCGGCGGCCACGCTGGAAAACGTCGCGCGGAACGCCTCCTGCGTGTACCAGCCCAGCACGGAAATCTGATTGCCGCCGAACGTGCGCGCATAGTTCGCCGCGATGGTGCCCAAACCGGTGGAGTTCTTCTGATCGACGGTACCGTTGTTGCGATGCTCGGCCAGAATGTCCAGCCGCAGAAACAGCCGCTGGCCGCCCTTGAAATAATCTGCGCGTAAATCGCCCGCGATGTAATCGGAGCCGGCCGGCTGATCCACGCTGCCCCGCAGCGACGCGGGCACGATGTAGTATCCGTCGGAAGTGAACATGCGCACGTCGCCCGAGCCGGCCCAATGGCGCCCCGTCCCCGAGATACCGGTGATCAGTTCCTGCTGGTTGTAGTTGCCGTAGTCGTACTGCAGGTAGCTGTTCGATTTTGCCGCCGCGCGCGAAAAAAACGCGATCGCACCGTCCATGGCCTGATCGCCGAAAACCGCCGTGGACGCGCTGGGCGTCAGCTCGATGCGCTGCATTTCCTCGGGGGCAAGGCGGGTCCAGTACACCCATCCGCCAAATGGATCGTTCATGGGAATGCCGTCCCACAACACCAGCGTGCGGCTCGCGCCGTTGGAGCCGAGCCCGCGCAGGGAAACTCCCTGCGTGGTGGGATTCGCCACCGTGCTGATGGAGCGGCGGAACAACTGAAATCCGGGAATGATGAGCAGACGGTCGTCAATGTCCACGCCGGGCAGCTCGGCAATGCTTTGCTGGGTCAGCGTGGTGACAGCCGAAGGCGAATCCTCCTCCACCGTGTCCGTCACGTTGATGGAGGTGCTAACGGCCGGGACCGTGGATTGCTGTGTGGGCTGCTGGGACGGCAGCGGCATCTGCGCCTGGCACAGCGAAAGCGTCAGGGCCAGCCAGGCGAACCCGCAACCCGGCCATCTCCTGACCGGACGAGGCCAGACGCTCCGGTGCCGCGCTGAAGATGATGCGAAACAGGACATCGTTGTCGGGAGGAGGAAGCGCTTTCCCGCGCGCTGGCGCAACCAGCGCCAGATATTTCAGGATAGTATAGACGTCCTCTTCTTCCGGCACGCGCGCATCGAAATCCTGGCTGCATAAACGGAACCGCGCGCCGCGCTCGGTGAGCCGCCACGCGATGAACGCGCACATCCCCACGGCGCGCTCGAACCATTCCTCCTGCTCGGGCGCGACGTCGAGATCGAGCCACATCTCCACGGTCAGCTCCTGCTCGCGCGCGAATTCCCGCACCTGCAGTTCGCCAACGTGCGCGGTCGCCTTCCAATCGACGTGACGCGCGCTTTCGAACGATTCATAGGGGCGGATGCGATAGAAATCGTGGCCGGGCCCCCGCGCGTAGGCCTCGAGCTCGCCCGCGATGGAAGCAAAGAGGTCCTCGAATCCGGGCTGCGCGTCCACGGGCGGATAGACCACCAGATCGCGCCCCATGTTCATCTGAATGCGCCGCTCGGCGAACCCGAACGGGAAGCGCGTGGAGAAGCGAAAATTGCTCTCGCGATACCGTCCGCGCCGCGGGAAGAAGACTTCCACCGGACCGTTCACCGCCGCGCCCGCCGGGATCATCGGAAAGTACAGCGGCGGCGAAACCGAGCTGGCATCGGTGGGGGTCAGATGGATGGAGAACGAAGGCATCCACGCCTTCACGTTACGCACCACTACGCGGCCCTGCAGCCGGCGTTGCGCGGGAATGTGCTCGGGCAGGATGAAATCAAGCTGCAGTCCGGCCAGCGACAACCGGCTGATGAAGCCGGAAACCATCAGCGTGGACAGCATGGCCGCCAGAATCAGGAACAGCAGGTTGTTGGCGGACACGAAGGCGGCCAGCGCCACCAGCACGCAGACCGCCGAGTAAACCAGGCCCGCCCGCGTGATCTGCTGACGCACGCCGAGATCCAGGGCTTCGCTGATCTTCTGCCAGAGGTGCCGCACTTATTTCACCATCGCACAGGCTACGACGAAGGCCCGGAGGCTGGACCGCGCATCGGGCCGGCGATATAGTATCGGCGGAGGTCATCCATGGCTACACTAACCAGTGGGAAGGCCGCGGATCTCGCGGGGCCCGGAATCGGCGACTACGCGGAGCTCGAGAAGATTCTTCCCGGCGATTACCAGTCGCTGCTCTCGCTCAAAGACACGCAACGCGCGATTTTCGCGGCGAAAGCATACATCGAAGAGAACCTGTGCAGGGAACTCAACCTCATGATGGTGACGGTTCCCCTCATCGTGGACGCCGACAGCGGCGTCAACGACATGCTGGATCGCGATGGCTCGCGCACGCCGGTTCAGTTCCACATTTCCAACGATCGCAATCTGCATCCGATTGAGGCGCAGGTGGTGCAGGCCGCCACCAAGTGGAAGCGCGTCGCGCTGAAGCGCTTTGGCATGCAGCCCGGCGAGGGCCTGTGCACGGACATGCGCGCGGTCCGCAAGGATTATTTCCTCGACCACGATCACAGCGCCTACGTGGACCAGTGGGACTGGGAGCTCGCCATCACCGAGCGCGAGCGGAATCTCGATTTCCTGAAGAACGTGGTGCGCCGGATCTGGAAGGTCCTGGCCGGCGCGGAGCGGCATGTCCAGGAGCTGTTCCCGCAACTCCGGGACGATCACTACCCGAACCTGCCCGATGAGATCGCGTTTCTGCACGCCGAGGAGATTCTGGCCGAATATCCCGACCTGCCGCGCAAGCAGCGCGAGACGGCGATTCTGCGGAAATATCCGGCGATCTTCATCATAGGCATTGGCTGGACGCTGGCCGACGGATATCCGCACGAAATGCGCGCGGCCGACTATGACGACTGGGTCACCGAGACGCGCTCCGACGCGGGAGCCCCGACGCACGGGCTGAACGGTGACATCCTCGTGTGGAATCCGGTGACCCGGCGGAGACACGAACTTTCCTCCATGGGCATTCGCGTGAATGCCGAGACCCTGCGCCAGCAACTGGCCGCAACGGGGCAACTGGCTTCACTGGAGCTTCCATATCATCGGATGATCGTGAACAACGAGGCGCCGCTCAGCATCGGCGGCGGGATCGGCCAGTCGCGGACGCTGATGCTGCTGCTGCGAAAAGCGCACCTTGGCGAGGTCAGTGTGACGGTTTGGCCCAAAGTGCTGAAGGAGATGTGCGCGGCGAAGAATATCTTTGTGCTGGAGTAGGGCGATATGCGATCACTGCTGATTCTTTTCTCCACAGTCGGTGTCCTGTTCGCTCAGGGCCATGAGCCTCAGCCCCGCCCGACGACAATCCGGGCAATAGGCGAGGCTGCTGTCCCGGTCCGAACGGGTACAGCGACCTTGCGGCTGGCCGTCAACACCACAGGACATAGCGGCGAGCGCGCTCGCGCCCGAAACGCTCAGCAAACCACGGGACTGATCGCTCGCCTGCGCGAGCTGCTCGGTCCCAATGCGAATATCCGCACAATGGACTACGCCCTGACCCAAAACCGCAATGGTTACTTCGCCAGCAACATGATCGAGGTCCAGGTTCAGGATGCGGCGACCGAAGGGAAAGTCATCGATCTGGCCGCGAAACTGAATGTCCGCATCGCCGGCAACGCCGAGCCTTCCGAGGAGGACGCACAGAGCGCGCGGGCGGAGGCCCTGAAACTGGCGACCATTCAGGCGCGAAAAAACGCTGACGCCATGGCCGCGGGCCTGGGCATGCACGTAGTCCGCGTGGTCTCGGCGGAACCCGAAACGGCTGCGGCGACAGCCCTTATGAGCGAGTCGTTCGGGATCCCGGCAAAGCAAGCAATGCGCGTGCCTGTGCCCACCCCTGTCGAAGTTGGCACAGAAGAGATTCGCGCGCGTGTCGCCGTCACCGTCGAAGTTGCGCCTTAGAGGGAAAAGCCCGGGCGGCCTGGTCGGCCGCCCGGTGGAGAAAAGGAGGACCCGTCAGACCAGGTTCGGAATCTTGATGATCTTCTTCTGGATGGCGTACTGCACCAACTGGGCCTTGTTGTGAATATCGAGCTTGCGCATCAGGTTGAACTTGTGCGCTTCCACGGTCTTGACGCTGAGGTTGAGATCGCAGGCGATCTCCTTCACCGAATTCCCCTCGGCGAGCATTTTCAGCACCTCGCGCTCGCGCGTGGTCAGGGTGGCAAACCTCGGCAGCCGGTTGGCGGATTTGATGCGCGACCGGAAATCGTCCACCAGTTGCGATAACATGCGCGGGCTCAGGTAGCTGCCGCCCCGGCAAATGTCCCGCACGGCGGCCACCAGTTGCTGCGACGGGCTGTCCTTCAGCACGTACCCGCTGGCCCCGACTTCCATGCCCTCCACCAGGTAGTCTTCGTCGTCGTACATGGTGAGGAACAAAACCTTTGTTTCCGGCCGGTTCTTGCGAATCTGCCGGGTTGCCTCGAAGCTGCTCAGCCCCGGCATGCCGATGTCCATCAGCACCACGTCAGGGCGAACCTCATTCGCCTTGTCCACCGCGTCTCCGCCATTGGAGGCTTCGCCGACGACTTCCATGTCCGATTCGGCGGAAATCAATGTTCTGATACCCTGGCGAAAGAGCGTGTGGTCATCTGCCAGCATTATGCGAATTTTGGCCATAGTACCCTGCCCGGTTCTTTCCGAATCATTCGTTTCCGTGTCACGCCCAGGTCCCGATTCGCCCGGTTATCCCGTTCTCTCAGCGTTTCGGCCTCCGTTACCCAGCGGCAACGAGATCTGTATTTTCGTTCCCTTCCTTCGCTTGCCTCCAGGGCCTTTGCTATCGCCGCTCCCGGCCCCCGGCGGCCAGCTTCTGACCTCGAAACGCCCGCCCAGCAGAGCCACTCGTTCGCGCATCCCCGAAAGGCCGAACGAGTCACGCCGCGCCAGCGCTTCCTCCACGTTGAACCCGACACCGTCGTCTTCAACGGTCAATCTGACCATTCCATCGGCGGAACTGGCGGAAATGTTTACATTGCGAGCGCCGGAGTGCTTGCCAATGTTGTTGCAGCACTCCTGTACCAGGCGGTACAGGATAATCTCGGTTTTCTGGGGGATTGGCCTTAGGCGAGCCAGTTGCAGCCGCACCCGCATCGAGTGTAAACGGCGGAAACGGTTCACCAGTTGCCGCAGCGCCGCCCCCAGCCCAAGCTGCTCCAGCACCGCCGGGCTCAGCGCCGCGATCAGCCGGCGCATCTCCAGAATGGTGCGCTCGGTCATCTCCCGCGCCTCGCGGAGCCGCGCGATCCACTCCGGGTTTTCGCCCGGCATGGAATGTTCCAGCAATTCCATGTGCAGGCGGATGCACAACAACGACTGGCCGGCTTCGTCGTGCAGCTCGCGGCTGATGCGCCGCCGTTCCATCTCCTCCACGTGCAGCATGTGCTCGGCAAGCTGCCGCACCTGTTCCTCGCGCGCGGCCAGATCCTCCATCAGGCGCGCCTTTTCCGCGGCCATCAGGCATCGTTCCGCCGCGGCGGCCAGCAGATCTTGTTCCCGCGGCAGCCACTCGTATACCTTCGCGAACGCGAATTGCATCACCCCTTCGGTGTGTCCGTCGGTGGCCAGCGGAATCGACCAGCACGACTTGTATTTCCGCGTCCAGTCCTCATCCAGCACGTAGCGCGCGCCGCCACTGTCGGCTTCGAGCTGGCGCGCCTGCTCGAGCGCGCGTATCAGCGCCGGACTCGCCGGCAAACGTCTTCCGGCGTGCTGCGGCTTACCTCCCGCCGCGGCGCTGGCCTGCAGTTGCCAGGCAGTGCGGTTGTCGTTCAGCAAATACAACTGACCGGCATCGGCGTGACAGACCTGCACCAGCGTCTGCAGGAAGCGCAACAGAAGCTCGTCCAGATTTCGAGACTCCAGTTCCACCCGGAACAACTCGTAAAACGCCTGCGTTTCCGCCTCGCGCACCTGGTAATACGCGTTATTCAGGGTCAAAATGACGCAGAAATGGAGCTGTTCCCGAACCCATTGAAAATTGGCGTACTCGCCGGGTTGCAGCCGCTTGAGGGTGGGGGTCAGCAGGCTGTCGTACTCCTGCAGGGCGTCGATGATCGAGCTGGGCGCGATGTTCAGCTTGGCCAGGCGGCGCCCGTTGTATTCCACCTGCTCAATGAACTTCAGCGGCGCGCGACCGGCCCCGAGGATGAGGGCGGCCGAACCCGGCGTCAACGCCGTCAGCGCGCTGCGAATCTTCGGCTCGAATCCCAGCCGCTTCAGCCGCGCCACGAATTTCCGCTCCAGGGTCTCGGCATGCGGCAGCAGACACACTGCAAGCCGTTGCAGGTGCACGCGTAACTGGTCGCTGAGGACATCCGCCGCATCGGCCAGTTCAGGAGAGATTTCGGTAATCTGCACCTGTCTGCTATATCGGCGGCCAGGGTGAAGACTTTAGCTCAACCTGAGCACGAAGACCATCCTCCCATGCGTTCATGCAATCCCCTGCCCAAACGCCCGTGGTATGTGCCACGAGGGCAGCACGACAAGCGCACGCCCTGGAGCGTCATTGCCCGCTGATGCCATATGCGCGCCACCAGGCCCAGCACATGCCCGACCGGTCCCAATCACCAGGGTCGCCTGCTTGTGGAAGGGAGACCGGCCGGGGGCAGACGCGGGGATGCTGACTGCGCAAGGGGACCATTCGTAAACTCATCGGCAAAGGCGGGACCTTTCGATATCTTCAGCGGCTCGTGCAGGACATGATATGATCGCCAGTGGCGAAGAGGCCGAAACGGAAATCTTTAATTCATAGCAGCCACGAATACGCTCCCGGTTGCCAGGCGACCAGAGAGGTGGTTGTGTTAATGACAGGGTGGGCCTGCGCGGGAATTGCACTCCGGGAAGCGTGCTGGCGCTGGGGAGAACAACTCATGCGAATTCCGCGACTCATTTTGGTCTGCCTCTGCCTTGCTGCCGCAGTAAGCGTCAGTGGGCAACCAAAGACCCTTAACAACGAAGCTGTCCTGAAGATGAAGGCGGCCGGACTTGACGATGGCACGATCGTCAAGGTAATTGAAGCCAGTCCAGGCGAATACGACATATCAGCCGATGGTCTGATTGCACTGAAGGCGGGTGGCGTCGGAGAGACAGTTCTTGCCGCCATCATCAACCACGCCAGAATGCCGGCAACTCAGGCTTTGGCGCCGGCCAGGAGTGCCGATGGGTATCCCCAGGAGCTTGGCGTTTACTATCTCAAGGAGAACGCCTATATCGCGTTGGAACCTGAGATCATGAACATCCGGACGACCAATACCCTCGCGACCGCATACAGCTTCGGCGCGAAGGCGATGAAATATAACGGTTGGATCACCGGACAGCATAGCAAGAATGCATTTGGCTCCGAAACGAGGACGTTTTTTCTGGACATCCCGGAAGGGGTTGCGCCGGCCGAATATACGATCCTGAAATTCAAGGAGAAAGGTGACCGGCGCGAAGTCGAGCTGGCCCGTGCTCGCTTCTCGATGAAGACGGGCGCGCCCGAGGGCTCCACCGTTCACTTCGAAAGCGAGAAAATCGACAAAGGGAAATACAAGGTCACGGTCGACAGGCTCAGCCCAGGCGAGTACGGGTTTATGCCTCCCGGATCCGAGATATCAAAAAACTCCACCTCAGTAGGAAAGATCTATTCATTTCACGTTACGGAATGACTGGCGCGAACTTCGCGCCTGCCGGATGACCGACGAAAGGCGGCCGACCTTTACTGGCGCAGTGCCATGTGCGGCAGCCCGTCCGCGGTCAATGTCATCCATGGTTTTGACGTGGACGGAATCTGAGGCCAGATTCAGCGCGTCTTTCCCATGCACGTTCTACGCCGCTAACGCGTCACTTCTTATGTGACTCGTCTGCCGTTCCTGGTGTGCCTGCTCGCGCTGCCCGCGATGGCTGCCCCCGATGCGAGCCTGGGCCGCATGCTCAAAGGGATCGAGGATCACTACAACCACGCAAAGACCCTGCAAGTCCTTTTTACAGAAGAATATACGGCACAAGGGCAGGCCCGCCGACCGGAGAGCGGCCTCTTGTCCCTGCGCAAGCCCGGCCGGATGCGCTGGGACTACACCAAACCAGCGGGTAAGCTGTTCATTTCCGACGGGAAAACCGTCTATCTCTACACCCCGGACGCGCACCGCGTCGAACGCGCCCCGCTGAAAGCCAGCGAGGACATGCGCGCGCCACTGGCGTTCCTGCTGGGCAAACTCGATTTCTCCCGTGAATTCAAAAACTTCGACGCGAAACCCGAGGGCGCCGACATGGCCGTAACTGCCTGGGCGGCTTCCGACAGGCTACCCTACGACAAGGTGGAAATGCTGGTCAGTCCCGCCTTCGAAATCCAGCGCCTGGTGGTCACCGGAACCGACAAGTCCATCCTGACTTTTACGTTTGCAGGCGAAAAGGTCAACCCGAAGGTGGACGATGCGATGTTTCGTTTCCACATGCCGCCCGGCGCGACTGTGGCCGCCGCGGAGGAGCAGTAGATGGCCGAATTCCTGCTCAAGTACGCCGATCCGCGCGGTGAAATGCACCAGCAGGTGGCCTCCGCCGCCACCGAGCGCGAAGTCCGCGAGCGATTCTCCCAGCAGGGGCTGCTGATCTACTCCATCCGGCCGCGCCGCGAGATCACCGCCCTGCCCACGCCGCTGCGGCGAACGAAGAAGCTCAACACCACAAAATTCCTTATCTTCAACCAGCAGTTCATGACGCTGATCCGCGCCGGCCTGCCCATCGTCAAGTCACTGGATCTGCTGTCGGAGCGGCTTTCCGACCCGAAACTGGCCGTCCTGATCAGGGGCGTGCGCGACGACGTGCGCACCGGCACGCTTCTCTCGGAAGCATTTCGCCGCCAGGGCGTGTTCCCCCCAATTTACGTGACCTCGGTGATGGCCGGCGAAAAAAGCGGATCGCTGGCGGAAGTGCTGGATCGCTACGTCACCTGGCAAAAGCTGGCGCTGGCCGTCCGCAAGAGGCTGCTGTCTTCTCTGATTTACCCTTCGCTCCTGATGACCATGGTGATCTGCCTCATCGTTTTCCTGATCACCTATGTGGTGCCGAACTTCGCCGAGCTGTACCGCAGCATGTCCGCGCAACTCCCCACGGCCACGCGAATTCTGATTGCCGTGGGCACCACGGCGCGTAACTACATTCTGCTGGGCGTGGTGGCGATATTCGTCGCCGCCGCCGGACTCTGGATGTGGTCGAAGACGGAGCGCGGCCAGGTCTGGGTGGACCGGGTGCGCATGAAGCTGCCGGTCTTCGGGGAAGTCTGGATCAAGTATCTGGTGGCGCAGTTCTCGCGCATTCTCAGCACGCTGCTGGTAGGCGGAATTCCGCTGGTGCAGGCCCTGGAAACGGCCGCCAACTCCATCGGGAGCCCACTGCTGAAAGTCACTCTCGAAGAAGTCACCACGCTGGTGAAAGAGGGACAGGCGCTGTCCGCCTCGCTGGCCCGGACGAAAGTCTTCCCATCGCTCTCCATCGACATGATCGAAGTGGGCGAATCCACCGGCGCGCTCCCCAGCATGCTCAACAGCGTGGCCGATTTCTATGAGGACGACGTCACCACGCGCATGACCGCCGCGCTCTCGCTGATCGAGCCGGCCATCATGATTTTCATGGGTTGTTTCGTCACCTTCGTTCTGGTGGCGTTGTATCTGCCGATCTTTTCCCTGGCGGACAGTCTGCGATGAGATCAGAGCGGCAAGCATCGATGTGGGGCAGCCTTGACGACAGGCGCAGGAGCATGGTGCACTTATCCGGCGATAAGGAGACCAGCGCGGCTTCGCCCCTGGGTCGAGGCTGCGGCGGTCTCTCAGACCGCCCGGTCCGGCAACGAGCGGCAGGCGGGCTGAGAGCCCGCCGCAGGCAGAGTGCCTGCCCCACACGGGGATGAACCATGGCCACCGACAAAATCACATTTCGCGATCCGCTGCAGGAAATCGAGGACGCACGCCAGTCGGCCGCCCGCTACCGCTGCGAGTTCGTCGATCTGAAAAGCATCCGCATCGACCCGGAGCTGTTCCACTCGGTCCCGGTGGATCTGATGTTCCGCTACAATTTCGTGCCGCTGGCGGGCGAGAACGGCAGCCTCGATATCGCCGTCGCCGACCCGCGGAATCTCAACCTCATCGACGAACTGTCCATTCTGCTGAATAAGAAACTGCGCGTCAAGGTGGCCACGCTGTCGCAGATTGCCGATCTGCTCAAGAAAACCGAGCAGTCGCAGCGCGTTCTCGAAGAGGTCACCGAGGGTTTCGCGCTGGACGTCGTCGGCGACGAAGAGAACCAGGACGAGACGCTCTCCATCGACAAGCTCACCGCCGCCGACAGCGATATTGCGCCGGTGATCAAGCTGGTGGACACCACCATCTTCAACGCCCTCGAGCGGCGGGCCAGCGATATTCACATCGAGACGCGCGACCAGGAAGTGGCCATCAAGTACCGCATCGACGGCGTGCTGCACTACGCCATGCCGCCCATCGCCAAGGAGTGGCACACCACCATCATTTCCCGCATCAAGGTGATGAGCGAGCTGGACATCGCCGAGCGCCGGGTGCCTCAGGACGGCCGTTTCCGCGTTCGCTACAAGCACCGGCTCATCGATTTCCGCGTGTCCATCATGCCCACCATCTACGGCGAGGACGCCGTGCTGCGCGTGCTGGACAAGGAATCGATGAGCGAGAAGTTCGCCAAACTCACGCTCGACGTCGTGGGGTTCCTCGACCGGGATCTGGTGAAATTCCGCCGCTACATCAAGGAACCGTACGGCATGGTGCTGGTGACGGGTCCCACCGGCTCGGGCAAGACCACCACGCTGTACGCCGCGCTCAGCGAGATCAAGAACGACGAAGACAAGATCGTCACCATCGAGGATCCCGTCGAGTACCAGATCAAGGGGATCACGCAGATTCCGGTGAACGAAAAGAAGGGGCTGACGTTTGCCCGCGGTCTGCGATCGATTCTGCGTCACGACCCCGATAAGGTGATGGTGGGCGAGATTCGCGACCAGGAAACGGCGCAGATCGCCATCAACGCCGCGCTCACCGGCCACCTGGTATTCACCACCGTCCACGCCAATAACGTGCTCGACGTGCTGGGCCGATTCCTGAACATGGGCGTGGAGCCCTACAACTTCGTTTCCGCGCTGAACTGCATTCTGGCCCAGCGGCTGGTGCGCGTGATCTGCCCGCACTGCAAGACGCGTGTCCGCTACCCCGACGAATATCTGGTGGAAAGCGGTCTGCAACCCGAGGAGTGGCGGGACCGGGAGTTCTTCGAGGGCCGCGGCTGCTTCGAATGCGGGGGCACCGGCTTCCGCGGCCGAACGGCGATTCACGAGCTGCTCGATCTGAGCGAGCGCATCCGCGAAATGATTCTGGACAAGCGGCCGGGCTCGGAGATCCGCCGTCAGGCGCGCGAGGAGGGAATGACCTTCCTGCGCGAATCGGCCGTGGAGAAGATGCGCGATGCGATTACGACTTTGAAGGAGATCAACAAGGTCACCTTCATCGAGGGCTGAGATGGTTGTCGCGTACGGTTCTACTGTCGAGAGTGGGGCGGGCACCCTGCCCGCGGCGGGCTCTCAGCCCGCCTTGCCGCCGCATGAACACGGCGGGCTGAGAGCCCGCCGCAGCCTGAGAGGCCGCCCCACAAAGGAGAGCGATTGTCGTTGCTGAACACATTGCTGGGCGATCCGCCGCCGTCGTGGGCCTTCGAGGTCTCCGCAGCCGGTATTGCCTGGGGCCGCACCGCGGCGCCCGGCGATCTGGATTTTCGGCCGCTGCCGGAAGGCGCGATTTCCGTGTCGCCGCTTCGCGACAACGTGCAGCAGCCCGAGGTCTTCGCCCGCGAAGTGGCCGCTCTGGCTCCGCCCGAGCCGCGGCGGAATCAGCGCGCCGCGCTCATTCTTCCGGACTATTGCGCGCGCACCACGGTGCTCGATTTCGATTCGTTCCCCTCCGGCCGCGAGGAACAGCTCGCGCTGGTCCGTTTTCGCATGAAGAAGGCCGTGCCTTTCGATCTGGCCAGCGCGAACCTGAGCTACCATCCGCAGCCGGCGGCTTCCGGGGAAAAGCGCATCGACGTCGTGGTGGCGCTGATTCCCAGTGAAATCGTTTCGCGCTATGAGGCGCCGTTCCGCGACGCCGGATTCCAGCCGGGCGAAGTGACCACCTCCACGCTGGCCGCGCTGAATCTGGTTACTCCCAACGGCGTTACCATGCTGGCCAAGCTTGCCGGAGCGGCGCTGTCGGTGCTGGCGCTGAAGGGCGGGGTTCTCAAGCTGGCGCGATGCGTGGAGCTGGAGCGCGCCTCGGCCGAGGAGATCCTCGGGGTGCTGCATCCGACGGTGGCGTTCATCGAGGACGAGTTGAAAGCCGCGCCGAATCGGCTGCTGCTTTGCGGATTCGGATTGTGGGGCGATCGGGAGTCCGCGGCCTGGGCGTCGGAACTGGGCATGGAAGTGGAACCGCTGCGCTCGCGCTTCGGAGTTCCCTCGCCAACCAACGCCGGTTTGATGGGATATATGGAGTCGATTGCCGCATGATCCGCGTTCCCATCAATCTCGCCACCGAGCCGTTCCGGAAAACGCGCGCGGCGCTGGTCGGTTTCGCGGCCGCCGCGGCGGTGCTGGCATTTCTGCTGGTTGTGGAGACGGCCTCCATCCTGCATTCGCGGAGTCAGGCGGCCGACCTCCGCGCCGAACGCAACAACCTCAGCGCGCAGCTTCGCGGACTCAGCGCTCAGCAGGCGAAGATCAACGCCCTGCTGCGCCAGCCGGAGAACGCGCAGGTGCTGGAGGAGAGCGTCTTTCTCAATACCCTGATCGAGCGCAAGGCCATCAGCTGGACGAAGCTGTTCGGCGATCTCGGCAAGGTGGTGCCGTACAACGTGCGCCTCATCTCCGTGCGGCTGCCGCAGATCGACTCGTTGAACCGCGTCGAGCTCGACATGGTGGTGGGCGCGCAGGACCCGGCTTCCATCGTGGAATTGCTCCGGAAGCTGGAGAGCTCGCCCGCATTCGGCTCAACCACGGTGATGAATTCCATGCCCCCCGGGCAGAATGAACAACTCTATCGGTACCGCGTGACGGTGACTTATGCGCAGAAACTGTAGCCACCACAGACTGAAGTCTGTGCCACCGCTCCCGCCAACCTGGTGGCACAGGCTTCAGCCTGTGAATCGGGGGAGTTTTCATGCATAGGAACCTCCGCGCGCTCTGGCCTCCCCGCGACCCCGTCGCCTGGGCCCAGCTTGTCACCATCGTGCTGCTGGCGGCCAATCTCGCCGGAGCGTGGCTGGTGCTGCGCCCGCCCGGCGGATCCCCGGACGAATTGCGCGCCGAGCTCTCCAGCATGCGCGCCCAGGTGGTCCAGCAACGCAATCTGCTGGCCCGCTCGCGCCTGCTCTCCACGCGCGTCGAGACCGGCCGCGCGCAGGACCAGCGCTTCATGAGTCAGTACTTCCTCGACCAGCGCACGGCCGCTTCCACCGTTGCCGCGGGACTCATCGACAACGCCAAAGAGGCGGGAGTGAAACTGAAGGACGCCGCTTATCCCACCGAACCCGTTGAAGGCAGCGACAGCCTGAGCATGATGACCGTGTCGGCGAATTTCGAGGGCAATTATCCCGACCTCATCCACCTGCTCGACCGGATCGACAAATCGTCGCGTCTGGTTCTGATCGAGAGCCTGCAGGCGGTGCCGGAGCAGGGCTCCAACCGCCTGAATATCAGCCTTCGCTTCAACGTCTTCGTGCGCGGAAGCGGCGAAAACCTGGTCGCGGAGCTGCGCCCATGAAGTGGCTTCCGGACAAACTCGGCGGGGACAACCCGAAGAAACTCGTGTTCCTCGGCGCTCTGCTGCTGGTGCTCGGATACTTCCTGTTCAGCAACCTCGGCGGCGGTTCTTCGAACGAAGCCTCCCCGCAACCGCGCGCCGCATCGAAGTCCGCCGTCGATGCCTCCGTATCTCAGCCCGGCGCTGCGCCGGCGCCCAAATCGGCCGGGCACAATCAGCGCGCGACGCTGGAGGACTTCAGGCCCTCGCTCAACCGCGCGCGCGAAGCAGCAGCCAGCGATCCCACCAGAGTGGACCCCACTCTGCGGCTCGATCTCCTGGTGAAACTGCAGAACGCGAAATTCGAAGGGAACATGCGCTCGGTGTTCGAGTTTGGACAGGCGCCCTCGCCGCCGCCTCAGCCGAATCAGGCCAAGCCGACGCCGTTCCGCGACGCCTTCATCGGTCCCCGGCCTGTTCCGCCAGCGCCTCCGCCGCCGCCGCCGCCCCCGCCGCCGCAGATTCCGCTCAAGTTCTACGGCTTCGTCAACCCGGCGCGGCCCGACGTGAAACGCGCCTTTTTCATGGACGGCGACGAGATCCTGGTAGCGGGCGAGGGCGACACGGTGCGCAACCGCTATCGCATCGTGCGCATTGGCGTGAGCTCCGCCGTCGTGGAGGACACGCAGTACAAGGACCAGCAAACACTGCAACTGGTTGCCGAGGAGCAGGGATGACGGAACGGAACCGCGACCGGAGGGAGCGGGCTTTCAACGGTGTATCAATGAAGCGCCGCACGCCGGAATCCGGTTACGCCATGCTCCTGGTTTTCGTGCTGGCCGCGGCCATCGCCATCTCGCTGTATATGGAAGTACCTCGGTTCATGTTCGAGCGCCAGCGCGAGAAGGAGCAATTGCTCATCGACCGCGGCGAGCAGTACTCGCTGGCCATTCGGCGATATTACATGAAATTCCAGAAGTGGCCGGCGAGCATGGACGATCTGGAAAACACCAACAACATTCGTTTCCTGCGCCGCCAGTACAAGGATCCGATGAGCGGCAAGGCGGACTGGCGCATCATTCACGAGGCCGCCGGCGTGCTGACCGACTCGCTGGTCAAGACCGCGCAGCAGCAGCAGCAGCAGGCGAATACGAACGGCGCAGGCGGAGCCCCGGCGAACTCCGCCTTCGGAACACTGACTTCGAGCAATCCCGTGGGCAGTTCAATGACGGCAACCAGCGGAACTGGGTCGGATTCGCAGCAACCGCCACCGCAAGCTCCCGGGCTGCTGTTCCGTCCCAGCGACCGGGGACCGCTCGGGACCGCACACGGCGGCGTTTCGCCCGACCAAAACGGCATGGCGGGTTTCGACAGCAACGACCAGAACGCCGCGTTGCCGCCTTACGGACCGCAGAACACGCCACCATCCGACGCCGCGAATCAGAATGGCGCGCCCAATGCTTCATCGGGGCAGAATTCCAACCTCAACCCGGGTCAAAACCCCGCGCAGAATCCCAACACCGGCCTGGGAACGGCACCGCCGGGTTTCGGTCCGGGTGGGCCCTCGCCAGTCCCGGGCGGCGGTCCGGGCACGAACCCCGCGATCAACCAGATCCAGCAGAGCCTGTTCGGCCCGCGGCAATCCGCCACGACCGGGACAGCGGCCACGAGTCAGGACCAGACCCTCAGCGGCGGCGGTATCGGCATTGCGGGCGTGGCGAGCAAAGCGGAATTTGAAGGAATCAAGCGCTATCACGATCAGAGCGCGTACAACAAGTGGGAGTTCACGTTCGACATGAGCACCATGCAACAACTGCAGCAACAGCAGCAGCAGCAGCAGACGCCGCAGGGGCAAACGGGACCGGGAACGAACTCTCCATTCCAGACGCAGCCGCAACAACAGCCAAACTCATCCACACCGCCGAATCCCGGGCCCCAGGCAGCTCCCAACTCCGGGACGCCTCAGCTATAGCGCGGAGAGCACTTCGCGCGCCGCCGGTCCAAGGCCTTTAGTACGACTGGCTAAATCGGTACAAATCCGTTCCATACTCTATGCTTCTGGTGGAAAGCCGGTTTCTCGCAAGACAGTTCCCCAAATGCCCGTCTCCTCCGCTGGATAGCCCCTTGCCCCTCATCCTTCTGGAACGTCCTGGATCCAGCGAGGCAGTCCTGCCGGAGGTAGCCGGGATTGGCGCGGGCAGCTTTCAGGTGAACGTGGACCTCCATTCCCGCTCCGTCCTGATTCCCGTCTCGGCCTGCCGGCAACTTGTCGCCAGCTCGGAATACGCCTCCGCAGCGGAATTCCTGGACGCACTGCGGACACTCACCGTCGATGTCGCGCCGCCCGGCCTCCCCTGCGCGCCAACGGTGCTTCCGCGGCCGCCTGATGAGCCGCCGGCCGCTCTCCATTTGGACCGGTGCGGGTCTTTCGCCCGGAGGGCCAACCGATTTCCGGTTTCGCTTCCACGAAGGAGAGTATCTGCTGCTCGACATCCGCGGATCTCTACCCAATGGATTTCACGGTCGCTTACCTTACAGTCGATGCCCGCAATCTGTATACCTAATTCGAGTGAGCATCGCAGAGATTCTCTACACTCTGACCGCCAAAAATCCGATATTGTAGTGGACACGGCCTTCATGAGCGGCGACGAAGTACATACCGACAAAGTACATACCGATGCTGCCAGCGCGGAGGCGGCGCTTCGTGCATTGGTTGCCCTGCTTCTGGACACAGTATCGTCGGATTCACTTGCTTCTCCAGGCGCCATCGCCGATCTTGCGCCGATTCGCAGGCACATCGCCGGGTCGTCTCACGAGGATCTATCCGAAGCGACAACGGAGCTGGCAACGTGGCTTCCGCGCTGGCGGGCCGAAATGGAACAGCGTTTGGATGGCTTGTCGCCGGCCAGGACCAGGAATGGGACGCGGAACCGGATCGCCGTTAAACCCGGAATGGACCCATGCACGGGTCTGCCGGGCCGTGGCGAGGCCGAGAAGGCAATAAGGGAGATTGCGGCTGGGCGGCACATCTGGGCGGTCGTCCTGATTCTGCAACGTCTGCCCGCGATTAACGCCCGGTTTGGCCGGTCTGTTGGCGACCACCTGTTGTTCACGGAGGCGCGCTACCTAAAACAGCAGTTCAGCGGGAATGATCGTCTCTTCCGTTGGATTGGTCCTTCTTTTGTCGCGCTGATGGACAGACCCAATTCACCCGATGCGGTTCGTTCCGAAGTGCACCACATGTGTTCAGCCCGGTTCCAGGCCAGCGTCGTGCTGGATTCCCGGACCGTGCTCATCCCGTTGTCAGTCAGATGGCATCTGCTGGCCAGTTCCGACTACAGCTCCGCAACGGAGTTCATCGGAACCCTGCAGGCGCTCATCTCCGACGCGGAGGTGGCGGCGCCCCCAGCGGCCCCCGCGCCCTCGCCTCGAACCTCGGCCAACGCGCCCAGCGCCTGAGCCGCGATCACCGCTCCGCGACGTACTGCTTCCACTGACCCGCGATGTCCGCGCTCTTCACGTCTCCGGGATGGACAATCACGCGATAGCGAAAGCGCAGGCTGTGACCTGGAGCGAGCGCCAGCGATCCATCCTGCGACGAGTCGTTGGTGAACACGGCCAGGCCAAACGGATTCTCCGCGAACAAACCGTAAGCGCGCGCGTGCCAGCGCGGCGGATGACGGGGATTATCGGGGTGGTCGAAGATGGCGATGCCCAGCGGTTCGTTGCCAACCTTGCCGGAGTAATCGCACCATTCCGATGGCTTGCCCCAGACCGCTTTCTCGCCCGTGGCGCCCTCGGCGCTGGTGATATGGCCCGTACCCGTGTCCTCCTGGAGCGCGGGCCGGAGGCGAATGCCGAACAAGCCGTCCTTCTTGTCGCCGAAGGTGACGTCCGTGACGGCGGTCAGGGTGATGTCGAAATCGATGATGCGCAGTTGACGCCCGGGGTAAAAAGTCATCAGGCGGTCCTCGCGGAGAAGTACTTCGCCTTTGGGGCCCACCCACTCGAACCAGGCGCCCAACCTCCCCTTGTCCGCGCTGGATGAGATGGCGCCGAACCTGCGAAACACGATGCGCCCGCGATTTGGCGTCGTGTAGGAAGCTTCGTTATTCCAGAAATCGATGCCGTTCACGCTTTCGTGCGCGAACCAGACGCCGCGCTGGTGCTGGTGGTCTTTCGTTGTGCCGGCCTCCTCCGGCACATCCTCCATCGGCCACATGCGCGTGACGTATGTTCCCGAAAGCGCCCGCAGCGGATGCAGAAATGGCTTTGTGACGCCTGGTCCCGCGACACAGAAATCGGTGAAGGGCTGGCCATCGATAGTTACGGCGGCCTTCTCCGCGCCCGGCGTGATTTTCACCTGAGCGGCCAGCGGCAGGATAAGCGCGATGAGGACGATGGAGGATTTCATCGTTTTCATGATATGCCTGCGATTTCCTTCTCGATATGCTGCCGCGATTCCTCCGCTATCCGCTCCGGCCCCGGAGTGAAATCGAACGCTTCCAGCGACAACCAGCCAGTGTATCCGCGGCGCTCCAGCACTTCGAGCACGGGCCTGTAGTCGTAGTTGCCCGTGCCGCAGTGCCGGCCGTCGAGTTCATTCAAATGCACGTGGCGGATCGCATCGAAATGCCGCTCCACCAGCGCCGCGTGCGGCTCCCGCTCATCGACGGCATTGTGGACGTCGAACAGCGTCGGCCCGATGGCCGCAGCTTCGTCGAGCGTCTGCACCACATCGCACTGGCTGGCCGGCAGGGCTTCCAGCAGAATAGCCACTCCGCGCTGGCTCGCGTGGGGCGCGAGATCGACCAGACCATCCACCAGATGCCGCGTCGCCTCCTCCCGCGTGAGCCCGCCCGCGGTCCCGCGCTGCCCGGGCGATCCCAGAACCATCACCCCGTCAGGGCCGAGATCCGCGCACAAATCCACCAGCCCGCGCAAGTGCTCCCAGCTCCGTCGCCGCAGCGCCGCGTCGGGCGTTGTCAGGTGCAGGCCCTTCGGCGCGACCATCAGCCAGTGCAGCCCGGCGAAGGTCAGACCTTCGGACACCATTGTGTCGCGCAGTTCGCGCCGCCTGTCCATCGACATTCGCACCGGGTCGTCCGAAAGCGTGAAGGGCGCAATCTCAATCCCGCTGTAGCCGGCCTCCCGAATGGCTCGGCAGGCCGCGGCAAACGGCCATCCCGCGAACGCCTCATTGCACATGGCGTGACGAAACGTCATTTGATTCCACAATGGTAGGATAGGTTCTGCGCCTTCGCCAATGATGCGCCTCGAAGAAGTGCTGAAGCCAGGAGACCGGGACTGGATGCTGGCGCAGCAGCTCGACCCCGGCCGCCTGCCCCGGCACATCGCCATCATCATGGACGGCAACGGCCGCTGGGCCCGCAGCCGCAGTCTCCCCCGCGTGGCCGGACACCAGGCGGGCATGGAGGCCGTGCGGGCCGTGGTGGAGACGTGCGCCCGGCTGGACATTGGCGCTCTGACGCTCTACGCGTTTTCCGTCGAGAACTGGAAGCGCCCGCGAGCCGAGGTGGAGATGCTGTGGCATCTGCTGAGCGTGTACCTCAGGCGCGAGCTCTCGACCATCGTGGAGCAGAATATCCAGCTCGGCGCCATGGGGCGCATCGAAGAGCTGCCGGCGCGCGTGCGGCGGGAAGTGGAGTCGGCCGTGGCGGCCACCGCCGCCAACACCGGCATGCGCCTGAATGTGGCGCTGAACTACGGTGGACGCACCGAACTGGCCGATGCCGTCAACGCGATTCTGGACGAAGCGCGCGCGGACGGGACGCTGGCCAGCCTGAAGGTGGACGAGCACAGCATCGCCGCGCGTCTGTACACCGCGGGGCTGCCCGATCCCGATCTGCTCATTCGCACTTCGGGGGAAATGCGCATCAGCAACTTCCTGCTTTGGCAGATCGCATATTCCGAGCTGTACGTCACCGACACGCTCTGGCCCGACTTCCGCCGCGCCGACCTGCTGGAAGCCCTGCTCGACTACCAGAAGCGCGACCGCCGTTTTGGAGGCCTCTCTCCGGTGGCGCCTCCGGCTGGAGCCGAAAAGCCGGCTGTCCCGGTTGCAGCGCTCGGCAGCGCGCGATGAAGCGCGTTCTCACCGCGGCCCTCCTCACCCCGCTCATCGTCGCCACCATCCTTGCCGCCCCGGTCTGGCTGTTTACCTCGGTGGTCACGGTCATCGCGCTGCTGTGCTTTTACGAGTTCGGCGGCATCGTGGAGCATCACGGCATTCGTCCGCCGGGCATCTATGGTTACGTCGCCGGGCTGCTGGTCCTGCTGGCCCCGCGAATGGACGTGGCCATTGTGATCGCCGTGGCGGTCATCGGCCTTTCGCTTTCGCTGCGCTGGAACGATCTTTCCGATTGCCTTCCCTGGACGGGCGCGCTGCTTCTTGGCGTGCTCTACGTTTTCGGCTGCTGGCGTTTCGCGCTCGCGCTGCGCGGGATCGGCGCTCGCTGGCTGCTGTTCGCGGTATCGCTCAACTGGGCGGGAGACATCGCCGCCTATTATGTGGGGCGCGCGATCGGCCGTCACCGGCTCGCTCCCGCCGCCAGTCCCAACAAATCCTGGGAAGGATCCGTTGCCTCCGTGGTGGCTTCGCTGGGTTACGCTGCGTTGTACTTTCTGTGGGTCTATCCGAACTGCGGAATACCCTGGCCACAATTGCTGGGCGTGACCGCCGCGGGCAACGTTGCCGGCCAGCTCGGCGATCTGGCGGAATCGGCGATGAAACGAGGCGCGGGCGTGAAGGACAGCAGCAATCTGTTGCCCGGCCACGGCGGCTGGCTCGACCGCGTGGACAGTTCGCTGTTCGCCATGCCCACGGTGTATCTGCTGGTGGCGTGGCTGCTGGGGAAGGGGTGAGTGGTCAACGTCGTCCGCGTTCCAGGCGAATCGCAGCATTGCGATAGTCGATGGTTACTACGAGTTGGCTGAGCACCGGCATGCCAAGAACACCGGCAACCTCGATTCCGAGCTCATCGCTCGCGTGACTGAGATCCATGGCCAGCATGTCGGTATTGTCCTGGCGGAAGTTCGCGAACGTCAGCCGAACGCGATCCGCGCGTGAAACGCTATCGACGCGCCCCTGCACGCCCCGCAGCACGGTACTGTGATCGCCTCGCACTTTTGTAGCATTGCGTGCAGCGGTAGCGTTGACCAGGTTCATGCTTGCGCCGGAATCGATGAGAAACAGGCTGGCAGGCTCGTCATTGATGAGCGTGGGAATGAGCAGGTGACCGACGGAGTAGATGCGCTGAAATCCGTTCGCGGGCGGATCGGAATCGCGCGCGTCTTCGGAAGGTGTGGTCACGCCTGGGTACGGCAACAGCCGCAGCTTCATGTGCGGCCAATCGAGCTGAACGAGAAACCTGGCGAAGACATCGCCGCCGATCAGACCGTCGGCGTCCGAGTCTTTTGCCGCGTCGAAGATCGCGACCGGGTAGTTGCGCAGAATCAGGTCGCCGTCGCGAACCTCGCTTGCAAGGTAGCGGAACGAATTGGGCCTGTTCCGGTCTCCGACTCCATGTACCTCGGTACCCTCTTCCTCCAGCGCCTCGAATCCGGCTTTCTTTGCCGCTTTCCGCGATAGCGAAAGACCTCCGGCGCCGGTATCGAGCAGCAGAGTGGCCTCATAGGAATCGTTGAACCGCACGCGCAGTCCCACGCCACGCGACTGCCGCGGGCCGCTCAGAATATTCACGAGATTCAGTTCGTACTCGCGATAGGGGCTCTCCAGAACTCGCGCGTGCCTGTCGCCGAGAGCGACATCGCTGGCGATGTGGGCACGAAGGGACCTCGCTTCGCGTGTCTCCGGATCAAAGATGGCCAGCGCGCGCCGAAGCGCCGCAACATGCTGGGCGCCCTTAAGTGTGTTTGCCCAGGACAGGATCAGCTCCGGATCATCCGGCGCGGCCCGGTATGCCATCATGTCCAGGTCCTCTGCCATCTTGAATTTCGCCACGCCGCGCCGGACCCGCGCGAGACCGGCAAGCGCGTCCGCATATTTCTCGTTCAGCCCGAAGGCCTTCAGGAACGACGCTTCCGCTTCGGCGAGGTGGCCCTGCCTGTATAAGGCTCGGCCCCTGGCGGTGTACGCTCCCGCGGTTTCCGGCGCGTTCTTCATCGCGTCATCGGCTGCAGCGTATGCGTCATCCGCCCGATGCGCTTCGATGAGGGCGCGGACCAACGCGTCCCAGGCGTCCCCCTGGGATGGGTCGGCACGGAGAATCTCCCGGTAAAGCTCTGCCGCTCGGCTCCAATGCGCGGAATAGAGTTCGTGCTGCGCCGCGCTTTTCTGCGGAGCGTCGGTCGCGGCGAACGACAAAGCCGCGACCAGAACGACAAGAAGACTTTGGATGTCCACATTCTCTCATGCCCAACCTCTTTCCCGACTCCCGCGCTGAAGCGATAGACTGTCCCCTGGCCTCCCGGCCACGGCGGCTGGCTCGACCGCGTGGACAGCTCGCTGTTCGCCATGCCCACGGTCTATCTGCTGGTGGCGTGGCTGCTGGGGAAGGGGTGAGTGGTCAATTCTTGTATGAGATGACCTTCAAACCTGAAACACCCAGGTAATCGCCGCCGTTATGCGTGACGAGCAGTGCGTCGTATAGCGGCGCCGTCGCCGCAATCCACGCGTCAGCGCACTCAATCCGCTGCCCGACCGAACGGCAGGCCACCGTAACCTCAGCCCATTTCCGGCAGAGGTCCGGACTCGACGGAACAACAGTGAAGCGCTCGAGGTATAGGTGCAGCCAATGTATCCGCGATTCACTCCACCGGTATTGCAGTGCCCATCGTTCCAGTTCGGCGACCGTCATGAACGAAATGAGGACAACGCGCCCGGCGAGTTCCGGATCGTACAGGATGGCGATTGGATGGCCCTTGAAGACAAAAGAGACAACGTCGGTATCGGCGACAACCCGCTTCATGCCGCCGAGTCGGTGCGCCTGTGGCCGCGCCATTCGCGCAGAGTATCGATGAATTCCTCGATAGACTCTTCCTCGGGCCAGAAATCGCCATGAAGCACGGCGACATCGTCAATTGGGCCGGTGCACTGTTCGGTCATCAACTGTTGGACAGAAGGGTGCCCGTGGGCGGAATACTTCATCGATTCCCGCTGTCGGGGGGACGTTGGATTTCCGGCCATGGCGATTCGACTCAGGCACGACGAGCCTCCGCGTGCCGAGTATAGCAATCAGCCCCTTGCCTCGCGTCGAAGCGATACACTGGCACTTGGCCCTCATTCGAGTCGAGTCATACCATGAAAATCCACGAATATCAGGCTAAGGCGATCCTTGCCCGCTACGGCGTACCCGTGCCGCGCGGCGAAGTCGCCTACACTGTCGAAGAAGCGGAAGCTGCCGCCCGCAAGCTGGGTGGCAGCGTTGTCGTCAAGGCGCAGATACACGCCGGCGGCCGAGGCAAAGGCGGCGGCGTGAAGGTGGCTCAGGACGCCGAGGAAGCGGCGGCCATCTCCAAAAAGATGCTGGGCATGAAGCTGGTCACGCACCAGACCGGCCCGGATGGCCGCATCGTGCAGCGGCTGCTGATTGAGGAAACGCTGCCCATCGAGCGCGAGTTGTACCTCGGCATCGTGCTCGACCGCACCCAGGGCAAGGCCGTCTTCATGGCCTCGTCGGCCGGCGGCATGGAGATCGAGCAGGTGGCCGCGGCCACTCCGCACCTCATCCTGCGCGAGACCATGGAGCCGGGCTTCGCCCTGCAGCCGTTTCAGGCGCGAACGCTCGCTTTCGGCATGGGCGTCCCGGCGGCCAGCGTACGCGGCGCGTCCGACGCCATGATGGCCCTGGCGAAGGCTTACGACGACATCGACGCTTCGCTCGCGGAGATTAACCCGTTCATCCTGACCAAGGACGGCAAAGTCTACGCCCTGGACGCCAAGATCAACCTCGACGACAACGCGCTCTACCGCCATAAGGACCTGCTCGAGTTGCGCGACCTCAACGAAGAGGACCCGCTGGAGGTGGAAGCCTCGCGCCACGGCCTCAACTACATCAAGCTCGATGGCACCATCGGTTGCATGGTAAACGGCGCGGGTCTGGCCATGGCCACCATGGACATCGTGAAATACGCAGGCGGATCGCCGGCGAATTTCCTCGACGTCGGCGGCGGCGCGAATGCCGATCAGATCCGCAACGCCTTCCGCATCCTGATTTCCGACAAGAGCGTGCACGCTGTGTTCATCAACATCTTCGGCGGCATCCTGCGCTGCGACGTACTGGCCACCGGCGTGGTGGATGCGGCCCGCGAGTTGCATGTCGATGTGCCGATCGTGGTGCGCATGGAGGGCACCAATGTCGAAAAGGGCCGCGAGATTATCACCGCGTCGGGACTGAATTTCACCATTGCCGAGGGAATGCGTGACGGCGCTGAGAAAGTGGTCGCACTGGCCAATGGAAAGGGGCGGTCATGAGCATTCTGGTGGATCAGAACACGCGGGTGATCGTCCACGGGTTCACCGGCCGCGAGGGCACCTTTCACTCCGAGCAGTGCATCGCCTACGGCACGCAGATAGTCGGCGGCGTGGTCCCCGGCAAGGGCGGGCAGACCCATCTCGACCGGCCCGTATTCAACACGGCGATTTCGGCGGTGGAGGCGACGGGCGCCAACGCATCCCTGATTTTCGTGCCCCCGGCGTTCGCCGCCGACGCGATCATGGAGGCCGCCGATGCCGGCGTGGCGCTTGCCGTGTGCATTTCGGAAGGCATTCCCACCGAGGACATGGTGCGCGCCTGGCAATTCCTGCGCTCGCGGCGCACGCGGCTGATCGGGCCGAATTGCCCGGGCATCATCTCGCCGGGCAAGTGCAAGATGGGCATCATGCCCGGACACATTCATCTGGAGGGCCACGTCGGCGTGGTCTCGCGCTCGGGCACGCTGACCTACGAAGCGGTGGGCCAGTTGACGAAGCTGGGCATCGGGCAATCCACCTGCATCGGCATCGGCGGCGACCCGATCATCGGCACGACGTTTCTCGACGCGATCAAGCTGTTCAACGACGACCCCGACACGCACGCCATCGTGATGATCGGCGAGATCGGCGGCAACGCGGAAGAGCAGGTTTCGGCGTACATCAGGGACAACGTGAAGAAGCCGGTGGTGGGCTTCATCGCCGGTCAGACCGCGCCGCCGGGACGGCGAATGGGCCACGCAGGCGCGATCATTTCGGGCGGCTCAGGCAAGGCGTCGGACAAGATCGCTGCCATGCGCGCCGCCGGCATCACCGTGTGCGACTCGCCGGCGGACATCGGGGACAACGTGAAGAAGCGGCTGTAGGTGTGGGGCAGGATTTCTCGATTCGCCCAGCGGCGGCCGCCGACGCCCGCGCCATCGCGGAAGTTCAGGTGGCCACCTGGAAGACCACGTACAGAGGCATCTTCCCGGACCTCATTCTCGACAACCTGTCGGTCGATGAGCGCGTGCCTCGTTGGGCCGAAAGGTTCACCTCTGCCGATCAAATCACGCTCGTCGGCTGCGACGCGAACGGCACAGTCGTGGGTTTCGTCTGCGGAGGACCCGAAAGGACCGGCACACTCGGCTGCGACGGCGAACTCCACGCCATCTACCTGCTGGAAAGAGTCCAGCGGCAAGGTCTGGGAACGCTTCTGGTAAACCACCTGGTGCGCGAACTCCGCGCGCGCGGTTTCACCTCAATGGCGGTGTGGGTGCTCGCCGCGAATGCCTTCCGGAAGTTTTACGAAGCGCTCGGCGGCAAAGTCATCGCCGAACGCGAGCACGAGCGCGGAGGACAGATGACTCAGGAGGTCGCTTACGGCTGGCGCGACCTGAGCGGGTTCGGTTCGTGACTATCCAGTCGTGTTCGGCTCAGGAGTGACCATCCCCGCGCCGCCTACCTTCTCCCAGCTTCCCTCGGCCCGAACTACACCTAATTAGCTGCAACAATCACCTTGCTTTTCAAGCACATCGGAGTGATCCATGTCATGACCGCGCAGAGCGTGGCCCAAAGAAAACCGATTATGACGACCTACACCATCGACGAACAGAACAACATCACGGCGTTTGCTTCCGCAGAGGAAGCCGCCGCCACAACCACCACCCCGCTCCACAGCTTCGCCAGCGAGCAGGAGCTGGCCGAACTGGCCGCCTCCTGGCCCCCGGAGCGCCTGATGGCCGTCTGGGACAGCCTGCCGGGCGTGACCCCGGTCAAGGGGGTCAAGAACACCAGGGGCGCATTGAGCCGCATCTGGGCGCGCATCCAGGGGCTCGGCGAAGCCGCCGCGCCCGAAGCGGAGCCCGCGAAGCCGAAGGTAGGCAGCAAGGCCAAGGCTCGCGCACAGGCCGCGAACGGCGCGCCCACTCGGGCTCGGCCAGCAGATCGTCGAGCTCCTTTGGGTCGAAGCCAGTGAGGCTGAGATCGAAGTCCGCTGCGTTCAATTCCTGCATCTCGAGGGCGAGGAGTTCCTCGTCCCAGGCAGCCCACGTGACCGAGCGGTTCACCATCAGCCGGAACGCTTTCACCTGAGCGGGAGTCCACTCGTCGCAGAGGATGAGCGGCACTTCCTCGATTCGCAGTTTGCGCGCGGCCTTCAGACGCAGGTGGCCATCGACGACTTCGCCGTCGCTGCGCGCGAGCACCGGAATCTTGAATCCGAACTCGCGAATGCTGCTGCACATCCGATCCACAACGGCGTCGTTCCTGCGCGGATTGCGTGCGTAGAAGACGAGCTTGTCGATCGGCCACTGCTCGATGTGCGTCGCCATCATCTGCATGGGAATGCTCAGCGCCAATCCGGTCGCGTCATTCTTCCCCCTCAATAGCAATCGCGGGGTTCAGTCGTCAACAGACAACTTTCGAGGGAGGAACTCGCAAACGTTGAGCAGGCGCGTATGCGACGTAGGGTAGGCTCGCCACAGCGAGCGGAACACGACATAGCGGGCGCGATCGGTCATCAGGTGAAGCCCTAAGCCGCATGAATCAAATGTGCCAGCCTGAAAACGGTACACGCGATCTATCGACTGGCCATCAATAGTGGTGTCTGATAGCTGATGGTACGATTTAATTCCTGTGCCTGGAGCTGTCGCTATGCTTTGCCTGACGCCAGATGACCTGCTTCGTCTGGAGGCTCGGCGGAACCTCGAACAACGCAAGACAGGGTTTAAGAACGTCATCGGAATCGGCCTGCTCTGTGTGACCGGTTTGCTCGTGGTTGAGATTGCCATGTATGTCGGCAGCTACGCGTGGAACGCGTTGACCCGATTCTGAAGACGCGAGGCGCGTAAGCCGTGCTGAGAGGCGCGTCTCCGCGGCGCCCCGGGGGTTCTGAGTATTGTGAGGATTGTGAGAAGGGATGAAGAGTCGTACGCTTCCACATCAATGTCGGGTTTTTGATGGCCAAGTGTCGGGTTCGATGTCGGTTCTTAGGAGCGACCCGACATCAGCCAGCCTAACGAGAACAACAGCTTAGCTCGTGTTTGTCGGAAATGTCGGGTTTCTGGCGAAGGAGAGAGGCCCGGGAGAATGAGCTCGCCTCTCGCGTGAACCGTCGTTATGCCGCGGCTGGCGTCCAAATCCGGACTCCGGTCGGACTCCGAAGGCAGGTGTTGCAAGGAAGCAGCGTCAGTAACTCTTTGAGGGGTTTGGTGGACCTGGTGAGATTCGAACTCACGACCTCTTCCATGCCATGGAAGCGCGCTCCCAACTGCGCCACAGGCCCGCCGGCGAATTCAACCTCAATATAACATGGCACGTCGATCCGCTAAGATAAACCCGATGGACCGGCAACAAGCGTGGGAATTGCTCTGCGAGTACACGAAGTCCGACAGCCTGCGGCGGCACGCGCTGGCCGTGGAAGCCTGTGTCACCGCGTACGCGCGCAGGTTCGGCGAGGATGAAGCGAAGTGGTCGGTCACGGCCGTGCTGCACGACTTCGACTACGAGATGCACCCCACGGCGCCGGATCACCCCATGAAAGGCGAACCACTTCTGGCTGAGCGAGGTGTGGACGCGGAAACGCGACGGGCCATTCTCTCGCACGCCAGCTACAGCGGCGTCCCGCGCGAATCGCGGCTCGAGAAGACGCTGTTCGCCTGCGACGAACTGGCCGGCTTCCTGACCGCTGTGTCCTACGTCAAGCCCGGTCGCAGCATCTTCGAGGTGGACGCGAAGTCCGTCCGAAAAAAGATGAAGGACAAGGCTTTCGCGCGCTCCGTGAGCCGCGAGGACATCGTCAACGGCGCCCAGGAACTGGGCGTCGATCTCGAAGAGCACATCGCGTTCTGCATCGAGGCGATGAAAGCTCGGGCCGCCGATCTGGGCCTCGCCGGGGCCGCGGGCGCCTGAGTCCTTTTCGCAGCGGCGCGCATCCCACTGGATGCGATGGCTGCGGTTTCCGAGGAACCGCTTGTCACCCCGGTAGAGACGGTCCCGGGCACTGGTGGGGGTGGCGGTGGATTTGCCGATTTCGATCCTGGCGGCGGGGACGGCCGTGGCGACGATGGCCGCGATCCCTGGAGGCCCGGGATTTACCGCACGGCGATGTGGTCCATCCTCGTCTCCGTCACCATCCTGTTCTTCATGCTCGGGCTGGTGTACGTGCTCCGCTCGCGCACTCCGGACTTTTGGCAGCCCATCCACCTGCCACGCATTCTGATTGGCGGCACAGCGGTTCTGCTGGTGAGCGGCGCCACGTGCGAAGCCGCCCGCCGCACGCTGAATCGCGCGTTTCTCACCGTGACACTCACGCTCGGATGCGTGTTCCTGGGTATGCAGGCGCAGGCCTGGCGCGAGCTGGCAGCGGAGGGCGCGTTCGTCGAGGCGAACCCGCACAGCTTCTTCTTCTACATGTTTACCGGCGTGCACGGGATTCACCTCTTCGCCGGCATTCTGATGCTGTGGTGCATGCTGATTCGCGCCGTGTTTCCGTCACTGCGCGAGAAGAACATGGCGCGTGTGCGCGAACGCGCCGATGTGGCCGCGCTCTATTGGCACTTCATGGGCGCGCTGTGGCTGGGATTATTCCTGTTGCTGTGGTTCCGGCGATAAGGAACCCGCCTGGTGCTCCTCGCCCCGTCGCGCGGTTTCACGGAACAGGGCGCTGCATGCCCTGGGCACATACTGCGAGAGGACGCCAAGGGCCGACTCTGTCATGCCGCCGGGAACGGCTACCCGGCGGATGATCTCCGCGGTGCTCATGTTGGTCTCACTGAGAAGCCTCATCGTCGCGCTCGCCGTCTCCTGCACAAGCTTCAGCGCCAGGTCCGGCGAAAGTTCGGAATTGCTTCGCACAGCTTCCTCAGCCGTCAATTGCAGCAGGTAAGTCAGCAAAGCAGGCCCTCCCGAAGTGAGTGCGATTACGGGTTGCGCCAGAGTCTCCGGAATCGCCACCGGCAAGCGATTCGCCGCACAACCATCCGTGGGCGCCAGTGTGCTCGAACGGAGCACGCCCGCACCAGCATGCCGCCCATGCTGCCTATGCCGATGAACCCCGTGTTCACGCTTTTCCACCGATCGCGCCGCTCAGGTGCTCAATTGCGTGCTCCAGTCGTTGCGGCTTGTTCAGGACTGGCGCGAAAAGATCGCCTCTCGCGCGGAAGCGTTCCACCGCGTTGCGGATGTTGAAGTCGGTGGGGCGCAGGCCCTTCTTCACTTCCGGCCATTCCAGCGGCGTGGACACCGGCGCGCCTTCATACGCGCGCAGCACGTACGGCGCCGCGATGGTCTTACCTTCGACGATCTGCTGATAGTCGAAATACACGCGCCCTTTCTTTCGTTTCGAAACCGCGCGTGGCGTGGTGAACAGATCCGGGTTCGATGCGGTCACCAGGTGCGCCAGCACCTCCGCGAACGAACGCACCTGCTCGTATGTGTAAACCGGCTCCAGTGGAATGTACACGTGCATGCCGTCGCCGCCGGTGGTTTTCGGGTAGCCTGCGAGGCCGATAAGCCGCAGCTTCTCATGTACCAGCCGGGCCGCTTCGACGATCATGTCGTACGGGCACTCCACCGGATCGAGATCGATCAGCGCGAAGTCGGGTTTGTCGAGCGAACCAGTGCGGCTCATCCAGGGATTCTGATCGATGCACGCCAGATTGGCGAGATACAGCAGCGTGGCGCGATCGTTGGCGATGACGTAATTGATCGGATCGCCGCGCGTTTCCGAATCGATCGGCTCCACGCGAACCCAGTCGGCGAAGTTCTCCGCGTTTTTCTGAAAGAAAAATTTCTGGTCGATGCCGTTGGGATAACGCTTCAGCGACAACGGCCGGTCGCGCAGGTGCGGCAGGATGTACTCGGAAACGGCGTCGTAGTAGTTGATGACGTCGCGCTTGGTGACGCCGTCGGCCGGATAGAAGATTTTGTTGAGGTTGGTGAACTTCAGCGGATGGCCGTCGATTTCCATCACCACTTCGGCGCGCTTGTCCGGCAGCAAAGCTTTGTCCGATGGCGGCGCGACTTCCGGTCTTTCCAGCACGGTGGTCTGCGGTTCCTTGTCGAAGCGCAGCCCCAGGAAAACCGGCGCGCGCAACTGGCCGTCGGGCGTGAACTCCAGATACTTCACCTCGCACACAAGGTCCGGCTTCACCCAGGTCACGTTGCGAAGGAGTCTCGGAGTTTTCGCGAACGGGCTCTTGTTGGTGATGAGCGGCTGCAGCCGCGCGAAAATGTCGGCGAGGGTTTTGTCGTTGAAGCCGGTGCCCACCTGGCCGACGTGCACCAGCTTCCCTTTCTCATGGAGTCCGAGCACGAGCGAACTGAAGTAAGAACGTTCGCCGTGGGTGAAACCGCAAATGACGAACTCCTGCTGGTTGGTGGCCTTGACTTTGATCCAGTTGTGGCTGCGGCGCTCTTCGTACTTGCTGTCGGCGAGCTTGGCGATCACGCCTTCCAGTCCCGCCTGCCGCGCGGCCTCCAGCATCTCGGCGCCTTTCGCCGCGAAATGTTGCGAGAAGCGGAAGCGGTCGGTGGGCTTCAGAATCGATTCGAGCGTACGCTTGCGCTCCAGCAGCGGCACGGCGCGAAGATCGTAGCCGTTGAGATAAATGAGATCGAACAGAAACAGCGTCGCCGGCGTTTTGCGCGCCAGATGCGCGATGGTGTTCGGATCGGTGACGGAGATGCGCGGCTGAATCAGGCTGAAGCCGGAGCGGCCCTGCTCGTCGAGGACCGCAATCTCGCCATCGAGGATGGCCGACTCGGCGTCGATGTAGTGCGGCAGCACGGTCAGTTCGGGATACTGCTGCTCCGCGCGGTTGCCGGTGCGCGAGAAGATGCGCAAACGGCCGTCCTCGATGAAGCAGATGGCGCGCACTCCGTCCCACTTGATCTCGTAGAGCCATTTTTCACCGCTGGGCGGGCGGTCGGCGAGAGAGGCCATCATGGGGGTCACCTGCGACGGCATGGGCGCCTTGCGCGCGCCCGGGAGCTTCGCCGGATTCACGCCCTTCGATGAGGTCCGGCGCGCCGGCATGTCGTCGGCGATCTCCTGCTGCGTGCGGCCGGTGAGAACGCTGACGGCGTGATCCTCCACGTTCCAGCCGGGGACCGCTGCGTCGTCCTTTTTCTTGATCAGCAGCCACTCGTTGCCCTTGCCGCGCCCGCGCATCAGCACCAGCGCGAATTCGCCCTTCAGCTTCTCGCCGTGCAGGCGGAACTTCAGATCGCCTCGCGTCATCTGCTTATCCGCGGGATCTGTGCCGAGCAGCTCCCACGTGCCGCGGTCCCACAGCATCACACTGCCGCCGCCGTACTCGCCTTTGGGAATGTTGCCCTCGAAGTTGCCGTAATCGAGTGGATGATCCTCCACGTGCATGGCGAGGTGTTTCGACAGCGGCTCCAGCGATGGGCCTTTCGGCACGGCCCACGACTTCAGCACCCCGTCCATTTCCAGACGGAAATCGTAGTGCAACCGTGTGGCGTCGTGGCGCTGTACGCAGAAGAAATTGCCGGCGGCGGCGGACGCGCTCGGCGCTTCCGGCTTCGGCTCGGGCGTCTTGTCGAACGACCTTTTTCGCGCGTATTCGCCCAGTTTCGCCATGGCGGGTCAGCGGCCTGAAACTATGATAGGGTATGCTCGCCGTGCAAATTGCGATTCTGGCGGTGGTGTGCGCCGTTGCCGCGCTGGCCATTGCCACATGGCGCGCCTCCACTAAGAAGACGGATTTTTCACCGCTTCTGCTACAGCTCGAGGCCATCGAAAAGGCGCTGGACCGCAACGAGCGGGCGCTGCGCGAGGAGCTGGCGCGGGGCCGAGCCGAATCGTCCGAAAGCGCGCGACAGTTGCGCGATGAGGTCAGCGCGCGGATCGCCGAGCTGAGCGCCGCCAATGAAGGCCGGTTCGACTCGCTGCGCAGGTCCGTCGAGGATCGCCTGCGCCATCTGCAGGAAGACAATACCGCAAAACTTGAGCTGATGCGGCAGACCGTCGATGAGAAGCTGCAGGGCACGCTCGAGCAGCGCTTGGGTGAATCGTTCAAGCTGGTGAGCGAGCGGCTGGAGCAGGTTTACCGTGGGCTCGGCGAGATGCAGAAACTCGCCGGCGGCGTCGACGACCTGAAGAGGGTTCTGGCCAATGTGAAGACCCGCGGAGGATGGGGCGAAGTGCAACTGGGAGCGCTGCTGGAACAGATGCTCGCCCCCGAGCAGTTTGAGCGCAACGTCGGCACCACGGGCACCGCTGAGCGCGTGGATTTTGCCATCCGGCTGCCGGGACGCGACGACACATCCGCGGTGGTCTGGTTGCCCATCGACGCCAAGTTTCCGCAGGACGATTACCAGCGTCTGGTGGAGGCCTCCGAACAAGCCAACCCTGCGGCGGTGGATGCGGCGGCGAAGTCTCTGGAGACGCGACTACGGCTCGAAGCAAGACGCATCCGCGACAAGTACGTCGATCCACCGCGAACCACCGACTTCGCCATCCTGTTTCTGCCGACCGAGGGGCTTTACGCCGAAGCGCTCCGCCGACCCGGCCTCGCCGATTCGCTACAGCGCGATTGCAAGATAATCCTCGCCGGCCCGACCACCTTGTATGCGCTGCTCAACAGCCTGCAGATGGGTTTTCGCACGCTGGCCATTCAGAAGCAATCGGGCGAAGTGTGGCGCGTGCTCGGCGAGGCGAAGACGCAGTTCCGCAAATATGCCGACGTGCTGGGCAGAGTCCGGCGGAAGATCCAGGAAGCGGGCACGGCCGTGGAAGACGCGGAGAAGCGCACGCAGGTGATCGAGAAGAAACTGCGCGATGTGGAGGTGCTGCCCGCGCCATCGGGCGCGCAGTTAGCGCTGGAGGCGCCGGAGGACGAAGAGGGCTAAATCGTGCTGACGCCCGTCGAGCATTATCTGAATACCGCATACCGGCCTGATCGCGAATATGTCGGCGGGGAAATCGTCGAACGGAACCTCGGCGAATACGATCACAGCCGGCTGCAAATGCTCATTGCGGGCATTCTGCTTGCTAATGAAGCGCTCTGGTCCATCCGTACATTGCCGGAGCAGCGCGTGCAGGTTTCTCGGAACGGTTTTCGGATTCCCGACATTTGCGCGATCCGCCGCGGTTTGGAAGAGCAGGTCATCACCCGCCCACCCGTCCTCTGCATCGAGGTCCCCTCGAAGGACGACACCGCCAGCGGGCTCGAAGAACGCGTGCGGGATTATCTCCGCTTCGGCGTTCCCACCGTGTGGGTAGTCGATCCGCGCACGCGGCTGGCCTTTATCTACACGCCGGATGGAATCCGCCACGAGGCCAGCGACGGCATTCTTCGCGCCGTCAATCCTGGATACCCCGGGGATCGAGATCGCCCTCGCGGCTTTGTTCGAGTAATCAGCTCACCACGCGCTTCAGGAACGTTCGGGTGCCTGCAAAGCCGCACAGGCCGAGGCCGAAGATCAACGCCAGCACCACCCAGCCGATCCCCAGCGTCGGCATATCGTGGCCATGGAACGGCGGCACCATGGCATAGCGTAGGCCCTCCGAACAATAGGTGAGCGGGTTCACCAGCGTGACCACCTTGAACCATAGGATGTTCAGCCGCGCCCAGGGATAATACGTGCACCCGGTGAAGATCAGCGGCGTGAAGATGAGCGTGAACATGAGGCTGATCTGCTCGGGCTTGATCACCGTTCCCATCAGCAGACCGATCACCGCGCCGGTGGCGGCGGTCAGCAGGATCATCAGCGCCAGCGTGGGAAGCCGGTCGGTGCGCACCGAAAAAGAACTGCCCAGGATGAGCCAGCCCACGGGGAAGATGGTCAGGCCGGCAATGGCGCCGCGCACGGTCGCGATCAGCAGCTTTTCCATTGCCACCATCCATGCGGGCTGCGGCGCGAGCAGCCGATCGTCAATCTCGCGCGCGAAGCCGAGATCGAGCACCAGCGGCAGCGTGACGCCCTGCAGCGAAGCGAGCATCGACGAGAGGGCCACGATGCCGGGCAACAAAAGCGCCGTGAATCCCTGCGCGGCGAGGCCAATGCCGGGCAGCACTTTGCCGAAGATGAACAGAAAGAACAGCGGCTGCATCAAAGCCTGCACCAGAAACTGAACGAACTCGCGGCCGGTAACCACCAGATCGCGATGCAGCGTGGCCGTGAACGCGTTCAGCGCGAGATGCAAACGGCTTTCCTGTCTTGTCTCGCTCATCGCAGATGCCTTCCCGTGAGATAGATGAAGACTTCCTCGAGCGTCGCCTGGCGGACGCTGATGTCGCGCACTCGCGCGCCGGAATCGAGAATCGCCTGGGCCGCGGCGCCCACCAGGCCGGGGGCCTCTGCCGCGTACACATGAAATGCGCGGACGTTGTCGTCGGGTTCTCCGTTGCCGCTCGCCACCTCTTCCACTTTGGTGACGCCGGGCAGCGCGCCGAACCTCTCGTTCAATCGAGCCGGCTCGCTCGTCTCCACGTGCAACTCCAGCGAATTTCCGCCGGGAATCAGCTTCTTCAGCTCCGCGGGCGCGTCGTTTACCAGGATCTTCCCGTGATCCATGATGGCGATGCGCTGGCAGAGCTGATCGGCTTCGAGCATGTCGTGCGTGCTGAGCAGAATCGTAAGGCCCTGCTCGTTCAGGGCGCGAATGCGTTCCCACAGAAACAACCGCGACTGCGGATCCAGATTGTTGGTCGGCTCATCCAGGAACAGAACGTCGGGTTTGTGCATCAGCGCGCGGGCGATCATGAGCCGCTGGGACATGCCGCCGGAGTAGCGGTCGGCCTTTTCGTTGCGCCGCTCGTAGAGACCGAGTTCCTTCAGCAACGCGTCGGCGTGGGCTTCGCGCTCGCGCCGGGGCACGCCGTGATACGCCGCGTGAAACGTGAGAATCTCGCGCACCAGCAGGCTGCGGTCCAGATTCGGGCGCTGCGGCACCACGGCGATGCGCTGTTTCACGCGGATCTGCTCGCCGACCACATCGAAGCCCATGATGCTGGCTTCGCCGCCGGTGGGAACCACCGCGGTGGTGAGAATGCCGATGGTCGTTGTCTTGCCGGCGCCGTTGGGACCGAGCAGGCCGAAAATGCCGCCGCGCTCCACCTCAAACGACACGCCGTCCACGGCGTTGACCTGGGACTGGGCGTAACGCTTCTTCAGGTCGCGAACGGCGATGGCCGGGGCGGAAGACATGGCGCGTCCGCTCAGTGCCCCTCGGCTTCGAGGAAGCGCTCCGCCTCAATTGCCGCCATGCAACCCGCTCCCGCCGCGGTGATGGCCTGGCGATAGCTGCGGTCCTGAACGTCGCCGGCATGAAACACCCCGGGAATGTTGGTGCGCGCGCCGCCGTGCGAAACAATGTAGCCGTCGGCGTCGAGATCGAGCTGTCCCACAAACGGCCTGGTATTGGGAATGTGACCGATGGCCACAAAGAACCCGTCCACTGCCCGGTCCCACGTCTCGCCCGTTTTCACATTGCGCAGTTTCACGCCGGTGACTATGTGCCGGCCGGGGTCGTAGATGTCCTCAACGACGGTGTTGGTCAGGAAGACGATCTTCGGGTTGGCGCGCGCCCGGTCGAGCATGATCTTCGATGCGCGGAACGCCTCGCGGCGGTGCACGATGGCCACCTCCTCGGCGAAGCGCGTGAGAAAATTAGCCTCTTCCATGGCAGAATCGCCGCCGCCGGCCACCATCACGCGTTTGCCGCGATAGAAAAACCCGTCGCAGGTGGCGCAGGAGCTGACACCGTGGCCGATGAGTTTCTGCTCGCTGGGGAGGTCCAGCCAGCGCGCGGAAGCGCCGGAAGCCACGATCAGCGTGCGAGTCGTGTGCCACTCGCCATCCACGTTGACGCGGAACGGACGCTGCGAGAGATCGGCCTCAATCACCGTGCCATGCAGGTATTCCGCTCCAAAGTGCTCCGCCTGGCGGCGGATGTTCTCCACCAGCTCGGGGCCGTCGATGCCTGCGGGAAAACCGGGGAAGTTCTCGACCAGAGTGGTAAGGGATAACTGACCGCCGGGTTCGTACCCGGCTACAACCAGAGGCGAGAGGCTGGCGCGCGCGGCGTAGACTGCCGCTGTGTTTCCGGCGCACCCGGACCCCACGATGATGAGGTTGCGCATGAATTCTTCATGCTAGCATTGCGCCGCCGCACCGGCCATGAATCGCCGCGAAGGGTGGACGATTCCTGGCCGGGCGGCGGCGTGAATGACTCCGTTACCCGAGGCCTTTATTGTTCGTGCTCTCTTACTTCCTCGAACGCCGGCGGCTCAGGAACACCAGACCGACCAGCGCGCTGCCCGCCAGAGCCAGCGTGCCAGGCTCGGGAACTGCGCCATACACTACGCTGTTGCCGCAGTCGGCCGAGGCAACCTCAAAATTCAGGTTGGGGTTCACCAGAGCGGAAAAGTTGTGGCCTCCGACCGGATTGATGTTGTTGATGTTGATCTCCAGCTCGGTGCCGCCGATGCTGCTGAGGCTGACGCTGCCCAGGCCGATTTCGATGGCGCCGGTCGGGTTGCCCCAAACGTCGAGCGTAGTTCGATAGGTGCCGCTGACGCCGCTCAGCGCCTGCGATGCGGTTTCCTCGCCGGTGAGCAGGTACAGCCCGCCCGTAGCCAGACCGCCGTGCGAGTTCAGAACCAGCGCGTATTCGTTGCCGCCCACCGCAATCAGCATGTCGGCTGCGCTAAAGGTGACGGTGGAGGATACGCCTGGGTCGATGTATGGCGCAAGAGTGGTATCGCCGAAGTTTGTGAGTATCTCCGCACTGGCGCTGCCGTTTCCGCCGTTGGCGGTGTTGTTGACGGTAAACGTCGCGCTCTGAATGGCGAAGTCGGAGAGACTTCCGATCACACAGGTTGCCGGACTTCCACCTGGACATTGATTGGCGCTTGTATCCCAGTTGGGGCCATCGTTGCCGGACGCGGTAATCGTCGTGGCGAAGACAGGCGCTGCCGCTACCAGGAGAATGGGCATCAGGTTGAGGAGTTTCATGCGGTTTTTTCCCTGCTTGAAACTCGCATCCGGGGTGTTGGTCGGAGAAGGGTACAGCAGGCTGGCCGGTACCAGCACTAAGCCAGTACCAGGAGGGCTTTCAGGTTCCGGTACGGCTTAGCTGATTGGGATACGCGGCGTCAGCCCCGTCGCTGGCGATACCGAAGGGACGCGGCTGGCGCCGCGCGTCCCTCGTACGCTTAGGCGACAGTTTGCAGCGGAACGGCTGACGGTCGGCGCAGAACGGCGGTCCTCGCGCAAGGAACTGGCCCTCAGCGAATGACCTCCTGCTGGACGGTCTGACCGCCGCCGATCGAGTACGGGTGATCCCACAAGGCGGTGTCGCCGATGGTTTGGCCGGTCACAATCAGTTCGACGCGGCGGTTTTCTTCGCGGCCGCTGGCCGTGGCATTGGACGCGAGGGGCCGCTCCCGGCCGTACCCGGCGGCGGTGATGGAACCGGCGGGCACGCCGCTCGCGATGAGCATGTCCGCCACCGCTTGTGCGTGGCGCTGCGTATCGGCTTCGCTGCCGTGATCGTCGCTGTAGCCCTCCACGTGAACGGTCAGGCCGGGATGCGACGAAACCAGCGTGGCGATGCGGCTCAACCTGGCCGAGAGATCGGATCGGCTGACCATCGCGTCGGGAACCGTGATGCAGAGGCCGCGCGGCGTGTCGCGCGTGGGCAGGATCGCGTTCAGCTCAGTCATTAATTCGGCGCGGGATTCCTTCCGCGCGGTCAGGGCCTGCGCTTGTTTTGCTTCCACTGCTTCGGCCGCGGCAGCCTGCGCCTCGCGTTCCCGCTGAGCGGCGAGCGCCTGCGCCTGAGCTGCCTCCGCCTGCGCCTGCTCCGCTGCCGCGCGCCGCGACTCGGCTTCTTCGTGTTCGGAGGCCGCCTGGTCACGCGCCGCCTGCGCGTCGGCTTCCGCCTGACTGATCGCCTGGCGCTCGGCCATGCCTTGTTGCCGCTGGGCCGACAGACGCGCTTCCTCACTGCGCCGCCGCTCCGTGATGGCGCGTGCATCTTCCGCTGTTTGAGCGGCTTCGCGAGCTTCGGAGACGATCAGGTGCGTGTCGCCTTTGCTGGCATTCAGCCGCTGGGCCTCCTGCAACAGGTTCTCCGCCTTGCCGAAAATATCGGCGGCGTATTGGTCCGCTCCCATCGCCTGCGCCATCTGCACCGCGTTCTGGGCTTCGTATACCTCCAGCAGCGCTTCATAACGGTCGTACGGGAGCTTTTGCGTTTCTTCCTCGGGCCGCTGTTGTGCCGTGACGCCGGTATTCACCACCATCGTGTAACGGCCGCGCGGCAGCAACTCATATTTCGCCGTCACTACTTCGCGTTTGCCGATGGTGTCCGGCAGAATGACATTCTCGGCCACCACAACATCACTCGGCATGCCGACGGAATAGTAAGGCTCCGCCGTCACCATCAGACCGACCGCCTGGAGGTCCGTCGTTACATCGATCTTCGCTTTATTGGATGAGTTCGGCATCACCTCTCCGAGACTCTTCGCGCGGCCTTCCGGCGTGATGGCCCACAGCACGTACGTCAGATACTCGGGTCCGAAGCGGGTGGGCGGCGCCATATGCTCGAAGCGCGCATGGATCTCGAGTCTCCCGCGTTTGCTTTCGACGATCGCGTCTCCTTTGGCCTGCGGCAGCAACACCGTGCCCTGAAACCCGATCGTGGTGGGTCCGCTCCGGTGTTCGTAGTTCACCGCCTCCAGCGTTCGCGAAACAACGGTGACGCGATAGATCGGCGCGGGCCCGCTTTGCGCAGGGACGTCCGTTTGAGCGGTGCAAACGGTTACGCCGAGGATCGCGGCGAAGGATGAAAACAGCAATTTACTCATCGCGGGAAGACCTCCCATCGAGCGAAGAGAGCAGCACGTGGCCTGCCGTCCGGCGTAACCGGCCGCTTCGCGGGAGGTGACATGGAGTGTGGACGCAGAATTGTCTCACCTTGGGAAATTATTCCAGGCGGTGCAGCGCCGCGCCGGCTCCGTTCAACAGTTGCGGCGACTGGTCCACATCTTGCGAATGGATAGCCGGCACATGGCGGAGCCGCCCACAGTGCGAGGCGAGCAAAGCCGGCGGTCCGCTCGTTGTGCCGGTATTCAATCAGGAATTCGAAGGAGCACCTATGAACTGGGACAGATTCGAAGGGAACTGGAAGCAACTGAAGGGCAGCGTTCGCGCGCGCTGGGGGCAACTCACCGATAACGACCTGGAGCAGATCGCCGGCAAGAAAGACCAACTGATCGGCCGGATTCAGGAGCGCTACGGGGTGGCTCAGGAGGCGGCGCAACAACAGGCCGACGAGTGGATACGCACAATGAACATAGAGAAGCAACACGAACGCGAGCATGCCCAGGCGGGGCGGCGGTAGCCTCATCCGGGGGGGCCTGGCGGGTGCCGGGCCCCTCAAAGGCAATAAGAGCAGCGCGAATAACACAAGCGCCGCGGCGGCTCCCGCGAGCAGGTAAATCGGCCACGGACCCAGGAAATCGAGAATCGAGCCGCTAGCGGGCTTGCGGCAAAGGTACATGTAGTTTGTCCCGAAGATCGCGTTAAAGGCGCCCGCGACGCCGGCGTAGGCCAGGAGAATTCCGAATGCGCGCCATATCGCGCGCGGCCGCAGCGGGCAGACTCTCCCGAACACCAGAATGGCCACCCCGATCACGATGGCTCCGTGGGCAATGAAGAAGACAATTGCCGGATAAGAGGGCCAGGGCGACCATAGATCGGGCGTCAGCAGGGCCATGCCCGCGCCGGCGAGGCCGGCAAAATAAGCGAACTCCACCATGATCGTGACCGGAAAAAGGCAGGCGACTACAGTGGACCAGAGCGTCACATCGCAGAGCTGCAGCGGGAGATTGGTGAGCCGCACGCCCTCGTGCATATAGCGGTACGTCCACCAGATCGTTTCATTGACGGCGATTCCGATGCCGACCGCGAGGCAGATCGCGCGAGCGTGCTTCGGACGGCGGCGGCACTGACGGCAGAGCAACCAGCCAATCGCCGCGATGGCCGCCAGCAACAGCAGATGTGCCGGCCCGAAGAGCTTCATCGGATCTTCATCGCTCGGCCAGCGCGTAGAGCAGCGTGCCCACCGCCCCCTGCCAGATGGCGAAGTCCAATGACATAAGTGAATCCGGACCGCCAAATTGAAATGGGATCGCGGCAACCGCGCCGGTGGCTGCGAGCAGAACGAGCGAACGGACGCGAAACAGCTTCCGGCAACCGATGGCCGTCGCCAGTGCTACTCCCAGTCCGCCGGCGAGCCCGGCGACGCACATGTTGACCGCATGAGCAGGCGAGTCCAGAGATATCGCGACCTGGACCGCGCCGGTGAATACCGCGCATTGGAGAACCGCCACCAGCGGCATGAGCCACGGCGGCCGCACGCAAAGCAATGCCGCGAGAATCGCGAAGGGAAGAACAGCCGGCGCGTTTCCCAGAAACGTGCGCGTGACGGCGGTGTCGGCGAGTTGTTCGGTCAGAACGCCGGCGCCCGCGAACAACAGGGCAATGAGAATCAGTTTCACCGGTCTTTTCATGAAGAATGCTCCTTAAAGCAGCCGCCGGAGACGCTCGCCGAATCGGGTGTAAACCCACGAGACCGCCAGCAGGATCAGCCCCAGTGCCACGAACGAAAGAATACGGTACATCGTTTCGAGATTACGCAGATCGTAGATAAACAGCTTCAGAATACAGGCCAGCAGCAGCACCAGTCCCTGCAGGCGCAGGACGCGTTCGCGCAGAGGGAATCCGGCGGCGAGCAGCGCCACTCCTTCCACGCCGCACGCCACCGTCAGCATACGGTCAGAGACTTGGTGATAAAGGAGCGCGGTTAGCAGGAGCGTGCCCAGCAGCGAGAAAACAGGGCGCACCCGGAGTCCTCCGGTACGCCTCCAGAAGTAGTAACACGTGCCGATGCCAGCGCTCGCCACGATGAGCCGATAGTGAGGATCATAGAAGTTCACTGCCAGCTCCCAGGCGATCATCGGCAGCAGGATTCCACTGCCCAGCCAGCGGAACGAATCGACGCGCAACAGCGAGCCCAGTTCCAGCCACGCGATGGCGAGGGCGGCCCAGCAGACAGCGACACCCACATCCGGCGTCACCATCCACAACGCGGGCAGAGCAAACAGCACGCCCACCAGCGCAGCCACATCGCGCAGGAACGTCTCCTCACGCCGCGACAACAATCGTGCGGTGAAAGCCCACGCGCAGAGCGCCGCGCCGAACCAGGAGACGGTCACGGCGTCGGCCGGATACTTCCCGAAGCCGTCGGCGTGAGTGATCACTACGGCGGTGCCGCCCAGCGCCGCCACGCACCAGGAAACGGCGCGCAACTCGGCGGGCAGCTTCCACAGCGCGAGCTCGAACAGCACGACAGCGAGCGCGCACCAGGCGAGCGCTACATAGTCGCCGGGCACCGTTCGCCAAAGCAGAAGCACGGCGAGCAGCGCAGTCGCCAGCGCCTTGGCGGTAGAGAGGGCTGCCGATTCGCTTCCCTTCGCCAGCCTGACGCGCAGAATGTTCCCGTACACCAGCGCCAGACTCGCGGTCAGCGGAATCCACAAGCGGTGCGGACTTCCCGACGCATGTGCGATTGCTGTCATAATCGCACCGCTCCCGCCGATCAGATAGGCCTGAATGCCGAACTCGCGCAAGCGCGCACGCGAGCCGATTTCAAACAGCACTGCCGCCAGCAACAGCCACGCGGTCCCGATGAGCCAGGACGGGCACTCGGCGCCGAGAACCAGCATAAGGAGTCCGGCGGCGCCATAGGTGAATGCCGAATGCGCGCGGAACAGCCCGCGGTTCACATAGAACAGGAAAGCGTGGAACAGCACCGCGGGCGTCCAGTTCCAGATCGGCCGGCCGAGCACCGAGGTTTCTTCCGCTGGAAGGTTGTGCCAGAGCACGCTGGCGAGAGACACGACGAAGGCGCCGCCGCCCAGCCGCCGCAGGAACGTCGCGCGAAAGCGCACGCCGGCGAGGTAGATGATTTCCGCTTCGAGCGCGAGTCCGGCGCTCTTCCAGACGCCGGGCACTCGCCCCATCACCGCGAGCGCGGCCAACACCGCCGCCACCAACAGCGCGCCTTCGTAGCTGCCGGCACGCATCCGCGCCAGCAACCCTTCACCGTTTTCGAAAGTCGCCGGCGGACGGAGCACGGCGCGAATGATCGCGCTTGCCAGATACAAAGCCGCGGCGTACGCCGAAGCCAGCCATAGCCGATCCGGCGCGTGATGCGCCCACGCTATGTAAGACAAACCGAGGAACGCCGCTGCGTTCAGCGGGAAGATCCACTCGATTCCGCCGCTCAGCGATCGCCGCCGCACGCGCAGCAGATCGAACGCTTCGAACAGCACCCAGTAGGCAAGAAACAGCGCCTGAGTTGACGCCAGCGGCGCGTTCGAATTACCGCGTGCGATGCACGTTGCGTATGTCGCCACCAGACCGAACAGCGCCATGGCGTTCCACTCGAATGCATTCGCGAGATAGAGAATGGACGCGGCCAGCGGAATCAGGCTCACCACGGCGAAAGGCGTGGAAGGCGTGGCGGCCAATGCGGCGAACGCGGCCGCATACGCGACACCGGTGACTGCCTGCGTGCGATAGCGCAGCGAGTGTGCAATCATCCCCGCAGCCACCAGCAGCATCACCACCGATCCGGCAAACGGGCTTTCGATGATGCGCGCGGCCGGCAGCGCGTAGATCGCGTAGGAGGTCGCGTACATGCCGGCCCATCCCGCGCCGATCAGACCGCGCGCGAACACGCGGTACCTCGCCCGGCGCTCCACCTGCACGCCCGCGGCGAGCAGCGCTACGCTTCCGGCAATGCAGATGGCCGCGCGCCCGGCGGGCCGCATATAGGTGAACGAGTAGGCAAGGAACAGGGCGAGGCCGATCACCAGCACCACCGCGCCAATCTTGTTCAGGATGCTGCCGCCGATCAACGCTTCCCATTCCTCGTTGCCGAGCGTCTGGCGCAGACGATCGGAGAACGAAGGGCCCAGCGGCGGAAGCGGGGCGATGGGCGCCGGCTTAACGTATGCGGGCAGAGGTGGCGGCAATGGCGGTGGCAGAGGAGCTATCGGCTTCGGCTCCTCGTGCGCAACCACGACGGGCTCGGGAATCGGCGCTGGTAGCGGGGCTTCCACCGGCGGCGTCTCCGGCCGCGCCTCCAGCTCGCGCACGCGCGCGTCCATCACCGAGAGGCGCTCCTCGATCCGCTCGAAGTGCGAGCGAATAACCAGCCAGCACACGATCAGGACCACGATGAAGACAACAACAATGAGTCCACCCATATGCGCCTCCAGCGCCGGTTATGCGACGGTCTGAGCTTTCGCAGCGGCCTTCTGCTCGGCCAGTTCGCGCGCCCTGCGCAGATCGAGCTTGCCCGTTCCCAGCGTGGGAATGGCGTCCACGTGGTAGTAGTTCTCGCGTTTGGGCGACCAAAGCGGTGGAAAGCCGTTGCCGGCGAGATGTTCGTACGCCTGCGCGGGCGTGACGTCCGGCGAAGTGTAAAGCGCCACCAGCCGCTCGCCGCGCAGCGGGTCGGGGATGCCCACCACAACGCAGGGCGTCTCGCCGAAAACGCCGGCCAGGGCTTCTTCGACTTTCAGGTGCGGCACCATCTCGCCGCCGATCTTGCTCATGCGCGCGATGCGGTCGAGAATATGCAGGAAGCCTTCCTCGTCCACGCGGGCGATATCGCCGGTGATGTAGTAACCGTCGTGCAGCGCCTGCGCGGTGCGCTCCGGATCGTCGAGATATCCCTGCATGCGGCCTGGCCCGTTCACCAGGAAGAGCCCCTCTTCGCCATCGGGCACCGGCTCCAGCGTCTCCGGATGCACCACGCGAAACACCAAACCGGGGATCGGACGGCCCGCCGTGTCCTCGCGCGTCCCGATCTGCGGCGGATCGGCGGTCATGATATCGACGGTGTTGACCGAAACCACCGGGCCCATCTCCGTGCAACCGTAGCCCTCCAGCAAGCGGACGCCGAACTTCTCGAAGAACGCCTCGGCCAGCGCCGGCCGCAGCTTCTCCGCGCCGACGATGGGGTAGCGCAGCGATGCGAACTGCTCGCGCGTGCACTGTCGCATGTATGTTGTGTAGAACGTCGGCGTGGAGAGCAGGAACGTCGCGCGATATTTCGCCGCCAGCTCGCCGATGGTTTTCGCGTCCAGCGGGTTCGGATGGTAGACGGTCGGGTATTCCTGAATCAGCGGGAACCAGAGCGTGTAAGTGTAGCCGAAGGAATGGAAGAACGGCAGCACGCCGAGCATGCAATCCTCGCGGCTCAGAGGGTACACCTCCGCGGTGGTGTCCATGTTGGCGATCAGATTCCAGTGCGAGAGCATGACGCCTTTGGGGTCGCCGGTGCTGCCGCTGGTGAAGATGATCGCCGCCACGTCGTCGGGCTTCGCGCTCCCGGTGATGGCGCGCGCCGGAGCGAACCGGGCGGCCAGCAGCGCGCGCAGCTTTGCCGCCGCGCTGAACTCCAGCATGTCTTCCGCGCAGACCATCTCATTCGTCTGCGGCAGCTTGATTCTCTCGAGGAACTTCCGCGACGTGATGATGGTTCGCAGCCCGCACCTCGCCGCGGCGGCATGGATGCTTTCCTGGCCGGTGGTGAAGTTCAGGTTCACCGCTGTTCGGCCGGCGAAGGCGATGCCCAGATTTACCAGCGCACCGCCCACCGACGATGGCAGCAGCACGCCGATGCGCGGCTCGTCCGGGCGCTTCGTGTTGAACCAATCGCGCACCAGCAGCGCGGCGGTGAGCGTTCTGCCGAAGGTGAGGCTCTTGCCGGTGGAATCGGCCAGCGCGAGCCGCGACCAGTTCTTTCGCACGGCGGTAATGAGCCGATGGGGCAACGTGGAGTCGGGCTCTTTGTGCAGCGCGACGGCGCGATTGCCGAGCTCGAGAATTCGCTGCCGTAGTTCAACAGGAGTCACTGGCCCGCGCAGGGGCTCGCCGACGTGAATCGTCATCGGCCAGCGCAGCCAGCGCCGGCTCCGGAACAACCCACCGCCGCGGTAGCTGAGCGGATGACCCCACAGCCCGTCCAGATAAATCGGGATGATAGGCGTGTCCACGCCTTCCAGCGTCTTCTCGAAACCGCGCTCGAAGGGCATAACGTGCCCGGTCTGGGTGATTGCGCCTTCGGGAAAAATGCCGACCATCTCGCCGTTGCGCAGTTCCTCGCGCGCGGCGCGCAACGCACGAATGGCTCCCTTGGGCGAGCGAGTGGGAATCGGTATGGCGTGCAGCGCCTTGTAGAACGGCTTCAGCCCGCGCACTTCGTACAGCGGCTGGAACATCAGGTAGCGGATGAAGCGGGTAGTGAGATAGCCGATGAGCACCGGGTCGACGTAGGTGACATGGTTGGCCACCAGCACGGCGCAGCCTTCTTTGGGGATGCGCTCGCCGCCGATCACGCGAATGCGGAACAGCACTCGCATCGCGGCGAGAATGATGAACCGCATGGTGACGTCCGGCAGCACCGATACCACATGCGCGGTGGCCAGCACCGTCGCGATGCCGAGGGCGATCAGAACCTGCGCCGCACTCCAGTGCAGCTTGTCGTGCAGCACCCACAGAACGCCCGAGGCGAGGACCACGCCCAGCATGTTGAGGAAGTTGTTGGTGGCGAGGATTCGTCCCTTTTCCTCCGCGCCGGCGTGCTCCTGCAGCCACGCGTTCAGCGGCACCACGAAGATCCCGCCCGAGAATCCGACCAGAATGAGCCAGGCCACCGCCCACTCATAGGAATGCGTGAACCCCAGCGCCACGGTGAACGCGCCCAGCAGAACCGAGCCGATGGGCACCAGCCCCAGCTCCACATGATCGCCGGAGAGCTTGCCGGCCATGACGCTGCCCACGCCAATTCCGATGGAGAGCGCCGTCACCAGGTAGCCCGCGCGAACCGCCGTGACGTGCAGCGATTCCGGCCCGAACAAAAGCAGCGCGATGAGAAAGAGCCCGCCCACGAACCAGAACCAGGAGATGCCCACCACGGTGAGCCACAGCGTCTTCCGGCCGCGCAGGCTGCGGATGCCGATCACCACTTCATGGAACGGGTTCCAGCGAAACGGCTCGCGGGCGCCCGAGGGCGGCGTGCGCGTGATAAACAGGCTGCACGCCGAACCAACCACCGCGATCGCCAGCAGGGTGCCGCCGACGCGCAGAGGATCGCCGCGGGAGGCGTCGAACAGGAACGCGCCGAAGCTGGTGCCAACGACGATGGCCACGAATGTCGTGAGTTCCAGCAGACCATTGGCTCGGGTGAGTTGCGCCTCGCCCATCATTTCCGGAAGGATTCCGTACTTGGCCGGGCTGAAGAAATTTGCCTGCATGGCCAGCAGGAACAACACCACGAGAAGCAGGTTGATGCTGTGCGAGTAAAGCGCGCTGATACCGATGAGCATCACCACGATTTCCAGCGCCTTGGTGCCCTGCAGCACGCGCGTTTTCGAGAAGCGATCGGCCAGTTGTCCCGCCGGGCCCGCGAACAGCAGGAACGGAATCACGAACACCGCCGGGGTCAGTTCCAGCGCGTGGCTGCCGCCCTCCGCCCCCGACGCGACCATCGCCGCGGCGGTGATGGAGACGATCATCTTATAAACGTTGTCGTTGAACGCGCCGAGAAACTGAGTCCAGAGAAAGGCCTGAAATCCGCCGTGAGCAAGAAGGCGCGCGTAGCTTCCCGAGGACTCCACGCTCTGTGTCCGGTTGCTCATGCTTCCGTTAAACGCATGCCGGCTGCCACGATTCGACGGCTGGAGCAACCAGTATATTCTTACGCTTGCCCGCCGCGCGGAAGCATTACGCTGTACATCCCAGGTACATCGCTATACAATTCATGCATGGAGATTTATTCGCCTGCTGAGCGGCGATTCCTGACCGCCGTCGCCAGCCTCGCCTACTCCAACCCGTTCCTGCCCGAACGCCTCGAATATGAACGGGCCGCACTGGGCCGCGAGTTCGTCGCCGGGGGGCCGGTGTGGAGCGCGTCGGTGGCCGATCCCGCCGCCGAGCCGCCGAGCGTCGCCCGCATCCAGGCGAAGCTGGAACCTCTGATTGAGAGCGTGCACTCGCGCCTCGAGCGCGCCGCGGACGTTCCCGCCGCCGACCTCGCCATCTACGAGGAGTCGGTGCACGAGATGCTTTACGAGCGCTACTACCGCCGCTTCACCACGGAGAGCCGCTGGCAGTTCTACCGCCAGTTCCAGGCCGACTGGAAGCGCTATTTCAGCATCGCCGGCAAGCGCTTCGAGACGGCCCTGCAGCCGGCGCACGTGTTCGCGTGCTATCGGCAGATCCGCCGGGCGTTCCTGCAGATCTTCGACAACATCATCGGAGATTCCATGCCCGCCGCGCGCCTGCGCGCCAGCGTCTGGCAGTCGATTTTCACGCACGACATGCGCCGGTATCGCCGCATCCTTTACGCGCGCATGGGCGATTTTCCAACCCTGATCACCGGCCCTTCGGGTACCGGCAAGGAGCTGGTAGCGCGAGCCATCGCCGCCGCGCGCTATGTTCCGTTCGACGCCGAGCGCCTCGAATTCGCCGATGCGCCCGGTGAATCCTTTTTCCCCATCAACCTCGCGGCGCTCTCGCCGACGCTGATCGAGTCCGAGCTTTTTGGACATCGCCGCGGTTCGTTCACCGGCGCGGTAGCCGATCGCAAAGGCTGGCTCGAAGCGTGCCCCGAGCAGGGATCGGTGTTTCTCGACGAGCTCGGCGAAATGGAGCTGTCGCTGCAGGTGAAGCTCCTGCGCGTGATCGAGACGCGCCGCTTTTCGCCGGTCGGCGACACCGCGCAGCATGTGTTTCGCGGCAAGCTGATTGCCGCCACCAACCGCAACCTGCCCGCCGAGATTGAGGCGCGGCGTTTCCGCGAGGACCTCTACTACCGCCTCTGTGCCGACCTGATTCGCACGCCCTCGCTGCGCGAGCAACTCGACGACTCCCCGGCGATACTGCACGATCTTCTGCTGTACATGCTCCGCCGCGCCGTCGGCGACGAAGCCGAGCAATGCCTGGCGGAGGTGGAAGCCTGGATCGGGAAAAACCTTCCCGCCGATTACGCCTGGCCCGGCAACTACCGGGAGCTGGAGCAGTGCGTGCGCAACATCGTGATCCGCCGCTCCTATCAGCCCATCGCGCAGGAGAACCGCGATTCCTTTCCGGCGAATCTGCGAAGCGGGCGGGCCACCGCCGACGAACTGCTCTCCTGGTACGCGGCGCTGGTCTATCGCCAGGCCGGCAGTTATGAGGAAGCGGCGCGGCGGCTCGGCCTCGACCGGCGCACGGTGAAGGCGAAGGTGGAAGCGTATCTGGCGCGGGTGACGGGTTGACAACGGGCGTCCGGCGGCCTGATTAACAGCGGGGCCGTCGTCCGAGATGGCGATTGCACGGCGAAGTTGACGGCGAGTGAACTGTTCATCCAGAAGACATATAAAGTGGTCCGCAGACGGTTCCCAACTAGAGACCTTCAAGAGAGCCGGCAGAAGGGCTGTTTCTGCGGCGGGACGCCACGAAGCCGCAGAGGGCTGGATGCACGGATGGCGATTGCGGCTTGCAAAAACGATCCAGAGGGGGTTAGGATAGTTTCCAGGTGCCCGGAACAAAACTTCCAAAGAATGTTCGGGCCTTCTTCGTGCAAGAGGGATCCCGAGGCGGCAAGATCGGCGGCAAGAAACGCATGGACAAGCTCACGCCCGAACAGCGAAGCGAACTCGCCCGCAAGGCCGTGGCTGCCCGCATCAGGAAGTCTGGACAGCGAGGCGACTGATAAAGTAGACGACATGGCGACCCCCACCTGGATGTCGTGGCTTGAACACAGGCACTACGACAAAGCTCCTATTAAGGAGGCGATCATTGACATCCAGATCGAGAGTTCGCCGCTCGCCATGGCGAACATCGAGACGCCAGTGCCGGGCTACACAGAACGGCACAAAGTAATGAAGGGCCAGTTGCGCGGCCAAGTCGAAGGGGACACACTTACAGCGACGGCGAGTCAGGATCAGATGGGCTACGCGTTTGTCGGAGGCGAGGGGAAAAACGTCGTACAGCTAAAGATGAATGGCTTCACCTTCAGCAGGCTCGCTCCGTATCAGACGTGGGAACAGCTTCGAGACGAGGCGAAGATGTTATGGGAATCGTATCGCGCGAGACTAGGCACCCTCTCGGTCGTTCGTGTCGGGCTTCGCTATATCAACCAGTTGGACCTTCCGGCGCCGGTGCGTGATCTTAGGGACTTCGTCCGCCTTTATCCAGAGGTTTCGGCTGACCTCTCCCAGCAGCTTGCAGGATTCTTCCTGCAGGTTCAGATCCCGCAGGAAGATTTAGCCTCTATGCTGATCCTCAACGAGGCCATGGTCCCTCCGCCTGGTCCGGACTTGGTATCAGTGATACTCGATATTGACGTGTTTAAGCAGGGGATCAAGCTCGAATCAGACGATGAGGTGTGGGGTATTTTGGAATCGCTGCGCGTGCGAAAGAACTTGGTCTTCGAAAGCTGTATTACTAATAGAATGAGGGAGTTAATCAGCTAATGCCAGCAGCCCAAGTGCCTCCCGAACGTGATCCTTTCCGCCTCGATCGATTCAGGCCGGCCATCCACCGTGTCGAGACGCCGGGCTATGATCAGCGAACTGGCGAGATCAGAGATGACTGGACACGTAGGCTTGAGCAGAGCCAATTCCTAACCATCAAATACGGGCTCATTGATGCTGAAGGAGCACTGGACCGGATCTCTCATTTGGGAGCGGACTGGGACTCGTATGGAGCGGAAGCCCCTGCCGCGGATGCGATCCAGGCATCTAAGAAAATATTAGAGGAACTCGCCGGTGATTTGATTCTTCCGTCGACGATTGCTCCTTCCGCCGAGGGTGGTATTTCGATCTATTTTATGACTGGCCAACGGACGGTCTACGTCGAAAGTTACAACCAGGGCACTCAGGCCCTCGTGATGTACGGTCAGGACGGCAACGCAGATGTCCTTGAAATTGGGCGAGAGATTCCGCTAGGCGAAGTGGGTGCAAGGATTTTGGCGTTTCTCGGCTGAAGCTATGCCATGCTCCAGCGAACCAGGACACCCTCGATACCAAAATGGGGACTCCGAAGATCAAGCATTCGACCGCGGAGAGTTACTGTACAGGCGCTACCGGGTTGAGCATTTTCAAAACCGACAACTGCTTCCATCCGCTTTCAGGTTCCCCCGACAGTCATTCAACCGCGCGAAGTACAGCCAACCCGAGGATGTTTTGCACGTGGACTGTTGCGATGGCAAGATACTGAACAGTGGATGGGGAGTTTTGCAGTGTTCATCGAGCGAACTCCCGACGCCCATCGAAGGTCCTGACGGCAGAACATTCCAATTCGAGGTCGCTCACGCCCCTCGGGAATGCTGCTACGCCCACACAGAGCTGTGTTGCAAATCCGGTGACGAATTTGTTGAGCCAAGTCCGAAGGTGAAGGAGACGTTTCGCGTCAGGCTTGCCCAGAAAATGACTATTCGCATTCGCGCCGGTCAGTAGGAGCGTCGCCTGAAGTCTCTACCAGAGCGCCCCGCCGCCGCTAATACGCCGATTTCAGCGCATGGCGGTGTGCGGCTCGGTGTCCGGCCGATCAACTTGACGGCTAAGGCCCGACCCACTGAAATGCCCGGTGAAGCGGGGCAGACGTCCAGCCGAATGCCGCCGAGTTTCGGTAGGCTGGCAGCAAGGGCATCCCGTAATTTCTTAGAGCAGTTTGGGCTGTTTGTCGCCCCGTACGTGATCCGGCGAAGCACTTCGGCATCCCGCGTCTAAAGCAAACCCCTTAATCCTCCGATCCAGTGATCGTGGGAGAGCACGACGTTATCGTGCGGGTGATGGCCCAGGTGGAGCAGGCGGTCGCCGATCGCCGCGGCGCCGACGTGGTTGCTCCGCTGCTTTCGGTTCTGGCGGAATACTCGCAGGAGCACTTTGCCACGGGTGAGCGCGTTCTGCGGCGTTATGGTTACGGCCGCGTGGATTCACTACGCCACAAGCGCATGCTGCGGCGCATTCCGGCTCTGCAGGAACGGCTTTGCCGCGGGAGTTCCAGAGACCGGGCCGAGGTGGTCGGCTTCCTGCGCCGGCTTTCCGAGAAACTGGGCTATCGGGAACGCCCGAATCCAGGCACGCCGCTCAGCGAATCACCCTGGCAGGTATAGGACTTTCGATTCCCACTCTGTTACCGGACGCCTATTGAAAAGACTGACCTCAAAGGACAAACTCGGGCTTGCCGGCGAATCCGACTTGCCGGTGACTCCGAAAGGGGGAGCACATGCCTGAGACCATCGAGCGCCGAGCCGAACAGCGCGTTACTTTTTCAGGACCCTGCGTGCTGAGCCGCCTCGGCGACAGCGAGGCGCCGCAGAACGGGATTATCTCCAACGCCTCCGAGCATGGAGCCATGGTTGCCGTGAAATCGGCAGTGGCGGAAGGTGAGATCGTCAGCCTCGAAGTGGGCGACGACCTGTTCGTGGCCACGGTGGCGCACTGCCAGCCGGAAAACGACGGCCACTCGGTCGGCCTCGAGCTGATTTCCGGCACGGTGAAGCCAAAGCTGCGCGAAGACCTGACCTACTTCTCGATCACTTCACCGGGGGCCTAGGGGCAAAGCGACCACGGAAGACCGCATCCTAACGGTCGCGGCTCGGATTCGTCAGCTCGTCACTACAGGTAGTCACCTGTCATCGCGGGACACACGAAGCGGCTGCGGCGCGCCTGCCACCGAGTTTCCATAAGACACCAGCACCTCATACGCGCCCGGTTCTGTGTCCGCCCCCAGCCGCACGTTGATCTGGCGCAGTTCCTCCCTGTCGAGTGCGGAGACGAAGAGCACCTCTACTTCGCTGTCGCCGATGCGCACGTGCGGGCGATCCGTGGTCGCCGCGTCCGGCAAGCCGTGAACCCAGATGGAGACGAAGGTCTCGGGGCGCAGGAGGACCTGGTTCTCGTCCCACGTCATCCCGTCCGCGACGCCGCGGATTTCAATCGGGCCTGAAAAGTTGGCCAGCGGCCGCGAGGCTGGCGCGTCCACCAGAAACCGGGCCGGCTCCCCGAACGCGCTGCCGCTGGTGCGCAGGCGAAGGGTGCGCGCCCCGGTCCCCGGATGCATGCGGCAGTCCGCCTGCCAGCCGCTTCCATCGCTGCTGCGCGCCACACTGGATGGGTACACGCCAAAGCCGTCCATTTCCGGCATCACCTCGGCGCGGGTCAGATCCGGCTGGCCGGACTTGAAGAACACGGACACATACTCGTCCACGCGGCTGTCGAACACCGGTTCGCCGTTTCGCTGATTGACGATTCCGGTAATCACCGGCGGCGGGTATTGCGGCTCGCGCGGCGGCTCGGGCCAATGGCGCCCGCAAAGAACATGGGCGCGTTGATCGAAGACTCCTCGAAAATCCACCGTGGCAAAGCCGGCGTTGCGGCAAAAGGCCAGCAGGCATGAGGTGTTGGGGCCGCACCAGTTGTCGAACCGGCCCACCAGTTCGGAGGTTTCGTAGAACTCCATCGCCGGGGGAGCGGTCAACTCCGCGCCGTCGTCGGTGACGAACGATTCCACCAATGCCAGATCCGTGGTCAATGCGCAAACCCGCTCCAGGGCCAGCAGCGGATGGCGCAGGTGATAGAGAACGCCAAGAAACAGCACGATGTCGAAGCGGCCCAGCGAATCCGGCGAAAGGTGATAGACGTCGGAGAGCACGAACCGGACCTTCGACCCGAGCGCCTCGCGCGCCGCCAGGAAAGTCGCGCGCTCCACGATATCGGCCGTCACCACTTCGGCGCCGCGGCGCTCCATCTCGAAGCTGAACCAGCCGTCCCAGGCGCCGATGTCGAGCACTCGCCTGCCGCGCAGGTCTTCGGGAAGAGCGAAGCGCTCGAGCCGGCCGCGCAGTTGCGCCAGGCTCTGCAGCCCTTCGATCACGCGCCCGTCCGGCAGCTCGATGCTGTGATACCAGCCCTTGCCGGCCAGCTCGCGGGCCAGTTCGGCGACGCGTGCGGCAGCCTGGGCGTCGCCCGCGCGAATCTGCGCCATGTCCTTATGGTATGCGGTGACGGCGAGGCCAGAGCATGGCGCAGATCAGCGCGAGCGCCGCCGCCAAGCTCACCGCGAGGCAGGCAATCCGCTCGGGCCCACCGGTGAAGGCGAGATCGATCTTGCAGGGTCCGGAATGACCTGGGTCGATGATCATCAGGCCGAGCCCATCCCTGCGAATGCGCAGTGGCCGGTCGTCCTCGCGCGCTTCCCAACCCGGATCGTAGTTCACCTGCAGCGCCACAACTTCGCCCGGCGCAACGTTTGTTGAAATTCGGCCGCGCTCGGGAGTCTGCCAGACCAGTGACGCGCTGGGCAGCGCCGGATCATCCAGGGCGGCGACATATGCCTCGACGGGATCGATATCGAGGCCATGGATCGGATGGCGGCGGACCATCGCCGACTCGGGTATCACGTGAGCCAGAGAGGCGGAGCGCAGCGGAACCTGATAGATCGACTCGTCGTCGTCGCGCCAGACCAGCGGGATCAGACCGTCGAACTTTCGCGGATGAACGACGGCCTTGTAGGCATCGGCGCTGTTGGGTCCGGGCACGGCGACCGCGCCACAACCGAACGCCTTGAGCCAGAAGACGGAGATGGGACCGTCCCGGTCGCCCGCGTTCCGCCCGGAGTAAATCGCATAAACGGCGACCCGCTGCATCCAGTTGGGAGCCGAAGGATCGTGCCCGGCGCTGAGTTGCGGGTTATCGGCAAACAGGTTGAACCAGTACTCGTTCTCGCCGGCAATGAACACGCGCTGCCCGGGAAGATGAGAGCCGATCCAGCGGGCTTCGCGGAACGCGACGGTTCGCGTCACGTCCACGGGATGGATCAGACGCCGCGCGAACTGGTAGTTCTTCGTGGCGATCCAGGCGAAGGCTACTGCCGAGACCGCGGCAATGGCGACAACTGAGCGCCGCGGCAGGCGGCGCAGAACGGCATCTGCTACGAAGGCCGCGAGCAGGCAAACCGCCAGGTCCATTTCGAGCTGATAACGATTCGGCTGCGGCAGGAAGCTGACGCCGGCGGCATAGAAGAGAATCGGAATGCCCGCGAAGCAGGCGGCAAACAGCAGAGCGAAGCGCATAGCGGGATCGGCTCTGCGCCGCACCAGCCACCAGAGCGCGGCCAGCGCAACGGCGAATGCCACGCCGATGAGTCGCGCCTTCCAGGTAAATCGATAATCGCCGCCGATCGATTGCGCGTTCACGGCAATGAGCCGGGCCAGCGAGGGGGGCAGAAAGCGGCAGATGAGCAGATACGCGGCAAACAGCATGCCGGCGGTCCGGGCGAGGGGCCGCCATCCGAAATCCGTGAGAGCGCACAGGATGCGGCGGCGTCCACCATGAAGGCCGGAAACCGGACGCCAGCCGGGTCCGTTGTGCGCGGCTTCAGGGAATGTCCCCGCGAGGATTAACGCACCGACGGCTGCCACCACGATGCCGAACGTGTTCGAGAGCATCATCGCGGCGAGCGCCAGCACGGCGAGCGCGAAACGGCGTGGATTTAGCCGATCCAGCGCGCGGCCAAGCAGCAGGAGCGCCAGCGGCAGCAGCGCTACCGAGACGGCGTGCGGGGTTTCCCCGTAAACGACAATGTTCATCAGCCGGCGCGATCCCCATACCGTGCCGATGTCCCGAAGCAGTTCCGGAACCATGGAAGACGGCGAGAGCAGCGACCAGAACACGGCGGCCAGGAACGCCGGCGCCACGCGTCCCGAAAGCCTCCGCGCAAACAGAAACAGAAACACCGGACCCAGTGAGTAGAACAGCGCGGTCAGGAAGTGAAAGGCGTGCGCGGGCGAGCAGCGGGCGACAAATGCGATCGCCGCCACCATATACGACACCAGCGGCAGGTAACTATTCTCGAAAGGCATGCCCGCGTCGGACCACGGGAACCAGCTCGCATGCGGCCAGTACTCCCGCAGGAAACGGCCGAAGGTGATGAAGATTCCTTCCACCGACTGGAAATCGTTGAGATATTCGGCGCCGAACAGCGGCCAGACAATCGCGGCGTTCAGCGCGAAGAGCGCGAAGGACAACGAGCCGATTCGTGCGCGTGCTCCCATCGGCGATTCCGGCGAACTAACAGCATATCGAGCCGCAGTCGTCGCGGGGCGCTCACGAACTCGTTGCTATGATGGACGAAGCCGTTTCATGGCCAGCACCGTCAAGCCTATCTCAGATTCTCCGGCTCAATCCGCCCAGTTTCCCTGGAGCGGCATTGCCTGGTTTGGCGCGCTGCTCATTATTTGTTACGCGCCGGTCCTGTACCGTCTGGTGCTCCAATGGGCCAACGACGAAGACATGGGCCATGGTTTCTTCGTCCCGGTGATCGCCGCATGGATCGTCTGGCAGCGGCGGGAGAAGCTGCTGGCGATACCCATCCGGCCGAATTACTGGGGTCTCGTGCTGGTGGTCTGGGGAATGATCCAGATGCTGCTCGGGTCCATCGGAGCGGAACTGTTCCTCGCGCGAACGGCGTTCCTGATCTCGCTGGTCGGGGTCGTTATTGTAGTCTGCGGTACGCCCATGTTGCAGGCGCTGGCCTTCCCGCTTTTCCTGCTTCTGTTCATGTTTCCGATTCCGGCGATTATTTACGCCCAGATCACCCTGCCCCTCCAGTTGTTCGCCTCCACGGTGGCCTCCAGCACTCTCACCGCCATCGGTGTTCCCGTTCTGCAAACCGGGAACATTCTGGAACTGCCCAATGGGCAGCAACTATCCGTGGTGGAGGCCTGCAGCGGCATTCGTTCTCTGCTCTCGCTTTCGTTCCTCTCGCTGGTCTATGCCTGGTTTTTCGACAAGAAAGTCTGGATGCGGCCGGTGTTGCTGATTCTGACCGTACCCATCGCCATTCTGGCCAACGCGGCGCGAGTCACCGTCACCGGCCTGATCGCGGCCAGCTATCCCAGGGCGGCCGAAGGGTTCTTTCATACCCTCGAGGGATGGGTATTGTTCGTATTCGCGATGCTCATGCTGGTTGTTTGCCATTCGGCGATCAACTGGGGTTACCGCGTCGCTCACCGGCCGAAAAAGGAGGCGCAGGGCAGTGACTAAATTCCTGGGCTCGACTCCTGTTCGCGTCGCGACGGTGGTGCTGGTGATCCATGCCGCCCTGTTCTATACGCTTTCTCACGGCGAGGCGGTCTTGCAAACGCGTCCTCTGGCGGATTTTCCAAAGCAGATCGGCGACTGGCGCACGGTGAGCGAAGGGAAGCTCGATGCCGAAACCATGCAGGTTCTCAGGGCGGACGACTACCTGGTGCGCGATTACACAGGGCCGTCGCCCGATCAGGTGAATCTTTACGTCGCTTTCTTCCGAACGCAGCGAACCGGCCAGACGCCGCACTCGCCGAAGAATTGTCTGCCCGGCGGCGGCTGGGTTCCCTCGGAGTCGTCTATCGTCCCCATCGACATTCCCGGACGCAGCGAGCCCATTCGCGTAAATCAGTACATCGTGGCGAAAGGGCTCTCGCGGGACGTGGTGATGTACTGGTATCAGTCGCACGGCCGGGTGGTGGCCAGCGAGTATGCGGCGAAGGTTTATGTGGTGGCCGACGCGCTGCGCTACAATCGCACCGATACGGCGCTGGTGCGGGTGGTGGTGCCCATCACCGGCAGCGACCAGGACGCGATTCGCGTTGCGCGCGACTTTTCCGCGATGGTCTACCCGCCCCTGGCAGACTACCTGCCTCGCTGAAATTGGGTGTACGTCACCAATTTGCCAGCGTCAGCGACTCGCCGAGTACCTGGCCCGTCTTTCGGTCCAGAATCACGTGCGCGGCGCGTCCGGGTGGAAGCGCGATGGTGATCCGCGCGCCGTTCTCTGCGTGGATCAAGGTCACCTTTTTCGTCTCGCCCGACTCGGAAATGAGTGTGTAGAGCACGCTGCGCGCGTACAGACTGGGGCGAATCAGGATCGCGGGGTCGATGCGCTCAACCGAGAAGATGGGCCGCACGTCAGCCTGCCGCAGCGCGTAGCGATACAGCGCGGCGATGGGCGCGCTTTCGTTGCCCGTTTCCAGCGGCAGGGGACACCAGATCAGTTTCCCTTTGCCGAGAGGCACGGTCCGCACCGCCGCGATCTCATCGCCTTCGACCACCGCCTTCTCCACTCGCTGAAAAGCCTCGCCGTGAAAACCGATCTGGCAGTCCGCGCCGGCGATTCGAAGAGTCTCCTCCTGAGCGACGGGCTCGATGCCTGCGCGCAGGCCGAACTGGCCGGAACGGTCGACCGCTATCCAGTGCTCATCGCGATTCATCACGCCGGTAACCAGTAATGTTGCACCATTTCGCACCGCCCCCAGCAGCACTTCCCAGGCGGCAGCGCTGAAAACCTGCGGACACGGAAGCACCATCAGCCGCGCGGGGATAAACTCGCGCTCCAGCGCATACTCGCCCGCCGCGCGCATCGGCGTCAGGCATTCATAGTGCATCACCCGCACCGCGCGCTTCGTCGCCATCGACGCGAGATCGCGAACCGAGAACAGGTGCGACTGCGGCACGATCATCACCACGTCCTCGAGTTCCCGGTCCACCAGCAATCGGCCACGCTCGCGCCAGAAGGCGGCCATCGCCAGAAACGCGTCGAATTCCGGTTTGGCCGTTCCGTCCGCGCGAAAGAAGCCGATGCTCGCTTCGTTGTCGTCGGGGATGTACGCGTTGATGTTCCACAGCCACTGGATGAAGCCCGCGCCGTTGGCGCCCACGGCGAACGCCATCTTCCGCTCCAGCAGATCGCGCGCCTGCTCTTCGCTGCGCCCCGGCGTGCGCCGCATGGTTTCGTAGAACATGATGCCGGACTCTTCCACCAGATTCGGCTTCGACGGCGATTTAGTCAGCAGGCTGTCCCAGAGCAGATCGTCGTTCAGCCACCAGTTGTGAACGCACGTGAAATCCACCACCTGATCGTGAAACAGCGGGCTCGGCTGCACCGACAGGCCGCCCTCGTCCTGGCCGACGGTGATGAGCTGATGCGCATTGCCGGCGGCGCGAATCGCCGGCGAGATCTCGCGCACCCAGCGGTTGAACATGTCTTGAGCGAACAAGTGGTAATCGAGCACCGGCAGCGGGTGCGTTCTCTCGAAGATGTTCTGGTCGGAGAAGTCGTCAAGCGCCGGCAGGTCGATGGGGTCGAGCGGCGTCAGTCCCCACATCTCGCGCAGCCTCGCTTCGTTGGGATAACGTTGCTTCAGCCACTCCAGCCAGGCGGCGCGCTCGTATTCGTCGTAGTTGGGGCGGCACTGGAACCGGTGCGCGGGCGAACAGAACTCCGGCTCGTTGATGAGGTCCCAGCTCAGGTGATTCGCCCCGCGGCAGCGTTCGGCGAGCTGGAACACAAACTCCTTCTGCGCCTCGACGGCGTGCGGATCGAGATAGGGGTTCAGGCCGCCCCACATCTCCGGCAAGAACGCGAACAGGTTGAAGATGACCGCGATGTCGTATCGCGCGGCGATGGCGACAAACGCCTCCAGAGCGCGCAGACAGCCCTCATTCACGCGCCCGATTTCGGGCATGATGGTCTTCCAGCCGGTCCAGATACCGGTGCGGACGACGTTCACGCCCGCGTCCTTCATGCGCGCGAAGTCGCGATCCCATACGGCCGGGTTCGGCTCCAGCAGGAACTTGCGCTGCGCGTCCGCGGCCATGTAAGTTGTGCCGGTGAGGACGAACGGCTGGCCGTCGCGCAGGAAGTAGTCTCGGTTGTGGGTGAGCGGAGTTCCAGCGGATGCGCCGGGCGCCGCCGCCACAAGAAAGCCGGTTTCCGCATGGAGGTTGCCGCTGTGGGCTTCGACGTGGTAGAGGCCGGGCGGCAACGAATTCGAGAGCGAGGCCTCGCCGATGGCGAGAACGGTGCCCGTGAGGGCGGCCTGCGAGGCCGCCGCAGGCTGGGAGCCTGCCCCACTTCGGTGAACCGTGATTTCAGCGCGTTCGGGTTTCGCATCGCCCTTCGGCCGTTTCAGCCGCGCCGTGAACGAGGGGCGCTCCTCGCCGAAGTAGCAGGCGAAGCCGGGGCTTACCTCGAATTCGCTCGCCCCCTCGGCGGCAATCCGAGCCAGCGTACGGATTGCGGCTGGCGCCAGCGACCCGCGCAGGCTCGCCAGCACCCAGCGGCCTCCCGCAAACGGCCCTTCCAAACGATCGATCTGCACGAACGGCGCGGCGATGGGAGATCCGCTGGAGTTCAGCCCATACAGCAGCGCCTGCATGGCCGCTTCACGCATTCCCGCCGAGCCGATCTCGTCGGGATGATCGCGCGCGCTGGTGAGCCGCACATAGTACTCGAAGACCGCTTCCGCCCGGAACGCGTCCCGGTCAACGGCGCCCGCCTGCCAACCCTTGATCCGCGCGGCCGGCACCTCGAACGCCTGCGTGATGGCGAGTTCCTTGTGATACGCGGTCTGGCGGATTTCCTGTCTCCATCCGCCGCCCTCGCGCACCACCGGCACGGCGAAGGGAACGCCGCCGAGATTCAGCCAGTTCCCGCCGCGCTTCAGATACTCGAAGATCGCCGGCCATGCGGCCGCCGGGAACGCCGATCCACAGGGCGTGATCAGCAGGTCGAAACCGCCGAATTCATTCCCCTCTACCCAGGAAACATCGAACCCGCGCAGCGCCTCTTCCAGCGCCTCGCGTCCGAGCGGCGCCAGATCGACGGACGGGAATCCCGGCAGCGCGAGCACGGCGACGCGAACCGGCGCGGCGGGCGCGACCGGCTGCCCACGCACCCCGAGCGCGGCGGCGGAACTCGCCAGAAAATCGCGGCGTGAGATCACTTCCGTTCGGTTTCCTGCCGTGCTCGGTCAACCGCGGTATCGGCCCAGGCAATCAGAGGCACCTCGTAAGGCAGGACGGCGTCGGCATGCCACGGCAGCACTCGCACCGTGAAACCGCATTGTCCGCTGTCCGCACAGGCAACGCGGCCGGTGTACGTGTAGACGTCGCCCCGATTCCCACCCGGGTCCAGCAGGGTCTTGCTGGCGATGGGAATTCCTCCCGCCGGATCCATGTGCCCGTAATAGAGTTCCACGTGCACGTCGGCGGGCGTGAGCGCGCCCAGCTTCACTTCCGCGGTCACCTCCATTGAGCCGCCCACCGCCAGGTCCTTCGGCACCGCCGGGAGGATGCGCTGCACGTTCACCTGCGGCCAGTTCTCCCGGACCCGCCATCGCCACTCCATCAGCGCGCGTGCCCGGGCCGCGTGCTCCGCCGCGAGTTCGGTGTGACGCCGGGCCGAGGGCAGATAGAATCGCTCGGCGTACTGCGCCACCATGCGATTCGTGTTGAACAGGGGCGACAGCATGGCCATTGAGAATTTCATGCGCGCGATCCAGCGCCGCGGTACGTCGTCGCTGTCTCGTTCATAGAACAGCGGCACCACGTCGTTCTCCAGCAGGTGATACAGCATCTCCGATTCGACGCGGTCCTGATATTCGAAATCGGTGTACTCCTCGCCCTTCCCGATGGCCCATCCCACTTCCTGATCGTAGGCCTCGGCCCACCAGCCGTCCAGAATCGAGCAGTTCAGCCCGCCATTCGCCAGCAGCTTCATTCCGCTGGTGCCACTGGCCTCCATGGGACGCCGCGGCGTGTTCAGCCAAAGATCGACGCCCTGCACCAAATAGCGCGCCACTGACATGTCGTAGTTCTCGATAAACACGACGCGCCGCCGCACTTCGGGGTCGCGGATGAACTGCAGCAACTGGCGGATGAGGTCCTTCCCGTCGTGATCCGCCGGGTGAGCTTTGCCCGCCACCACAATCTGCACCGGGCGATTCGGGTCGTTCAGCAGGCGCTTCAGGCGCGCCGGGTCGCGCAGAATCAGCGTGGCGCGTTTGTAGGAGGCAAAACGGCGCGCAAAGCCGATGGTCAGTGTTTCGGAGTTGAGCACGCTCTGCGCCCTGGTGGCTTCCTGTTCGGAGGCTCCGCGAGCGCGCAACTGCACGGCGAGACGGGCCCGCGCCCAGGAGATCAAACGCTCCCGGCGGCGCTGGCGCACGCTCCACAACTCCTCATCGGGAATGTCGTGCACGCGATTCCACACCGCCATGTCGGTGGGGTCCTCGGCCCAGCGCGGCCCGATGTAGCGGTCCAGCAGATTGCTCATTTCCTGCGAAATCCACGAGCGAGTATGGACGCCGTTGGTGATGTACCCAATGGGAATCTCGTTGTCCGGGAAACCGTGCCACGTGTTGCGCGCCATGCGGCGGGTCACCTCGGCGTGCAGCTTGCTCACGCCATTGCAGCAGGCGCTGTGACGCGCGGCCAGAACGGCCATGTTGAGCGGCTCGCCGTGATCGGCGCCGTTGTTGCGGCCCAGCGCCATGAACTGGTCGAAGTTCAGCCCCAACCTGCCGGCGTAGTCGCCCAGGTAGCGCTGGACCAGTCCCGCATCGAAGCGGTCGAAACCGGCCTCCACCGGCGTGTGCGTCGTGAAAACGTTGCCCGCCGCCGTTGCCTGGCGCGCCACGTGGTAATCCACCTTGTTGGCCTCCATGAACAGGCGCGCGCGCTCCACGCCGAGAAATGCCGAGTGTCCTTCGTTCATGTGGCACACCGTGGGATGGAGGCCCAGCGCCGTAAGCGCGCGCATGCCGCCAATACCCAGCACGATTTCCTGCTGAATGCGCGTTTCGTTATCGCCGCCGTAAAGCGCGCCGGTGATGCCGCGGTCCCGCGGCGTGTTGCCGTCCACGTTGGTGTCCAGCAGGTAGAGCGGGATGCGGCCGATGTGCGCCACCCAGACATGCACCCTCACCTGGCGGCCGGGGAAGTCCAGCAGGATGGCCAGCGGCGCGCCGTCCGCGGCGTTCACCGGCTCGAGCGGCAGATTATAAAAATCGTTCAGCGGATAGGTTTCCTGCTGCCATCCGTCGGCGTTCAGGTACTGCTGGAAATAGCCCGTCTGATACAGCAGCCCGACACCCACCAACGGAAGCCCGAGGTCGCTCGCCGATTTCAGATGGTCTCCGGCCAAAATACCCAGGCCGCCGGCATAATTCGGAAGACATTCCGTGAGACCGAACTCGGCGGAGAAATAGGCGATGCGAATCTCTCCCGCGCTGGGATGCCGGCGAGCCAGCCACCCCGGCGCCTGCAGATATTCCTGCAGGGACGAGTAGGCGCGCCGCATGTGCGCCAGGAACGCCTCGTCGACCTCCAGCTCCTCCAGCCGCACCTGATCCATGTTGCCGAGCATGAGCCGGGGATTGTGACCGCTCCTTTCCCAGGCGTCGCGATCCATACGGCGGAAGAGGCTGATGGTGTCGTGATCCCACGACCATCGCAGGTTCATTGTCAGCTCGCTCAGCGGGGCGAGCGTGGAGGGGATCGCGGGCAGCACTCGATAGGGGAAAAGACTGGGCATAGGAGTATTCGCTAAATCGTTAGTGCCCGCAGGTGCTGATAACTCACCCGCAGACTTTCCACGGGATCGCCGGGCGTGTGGTCCTGCTCGACGAAATAATGGGCGACGCCGGCCTTTTCGGCAGCGCGCAGAATGGCCGGAAAATCGAGCGCGCCGTTGCCGACCTCTTTGAAATCGGACGGCTTCGCTTTCGATTCGTCGGAGATTATGGGCATGTTCTTCGGCTTGTCCTTCAGATGGAGCAGGCGGACGCGCGCGGCATGGCGGCTGAGAAACTCGGCCGGATCGAGTCCGGCGGCGCCGATCCAGAATACATCCAGCTCGAGCCCCACCAGGCCGGGGTCGGTGTGGTCCAGAAGAATGTCCATCAGGCGCTCGCCCGGCTGCCCGCCGAATTCAAACGCGTGGTTGTGGTAGCAGAGCGAGGCGCCCGCCTTCCGGGCTGTCTCCCCCGCGCGATTGAGTCGATCGCAGAATGCGCGCCACTCGTCCGGCGTGCGGCGCTCCGAAGGACGGACATAGGGGATCACTACAAATTCAATACCATGGGACTTCGCCTCATCGACCGCGCTTTCCCAGGTGAGACCGGCCGGAAGGTTCCACTCGTCGCGATTGCCGGCGAGCAGGCCGGTTTCCATGTGCACGCTGGGAACCGCGAGATCGTATTTCTTCAGGATCGGCGCCAGCATGGCAAGGTCGGCGCGAACGGCTTCCACTTCCGTGTAGCCGATATCGTGGATTCGTTTCAGCGTCGTGTCGGCGGCCGTGGAAAGCTGCGCCCGCACGGTGTAAAGCTGAACGCCGAGCGGTTTGCGGAAGCGCTGGCTCTGCGGCATGGCGGGAAGTGCGGCGGCAACGGAGGCAGAAACCGTGCGGAAGAACGAGCGTCGGTTATACGGCATCGCCGTCCAACATCATATCGACTTGCAAGAGCTGTCGCCGCGAGCGTGCGCCCGAGACGGCCAGCCTGTTCCCGCATGGGAACATGGGATGATCCCATGAAATCCCGCAGGCAGAACGAGTCCATCCGCAACATCGCCATCATCGCCCACGTCGATCACGGGAAAACCACGCTGGTGGACGCCATGCTGCACCAGAGCGGCATCTTCCGCAGCAACGAGCAGGTGGCCGAGCGGGTGATGGATTCCAACGATCTGGAGCGCGAGCGCGGCATCACCATCCTCGCCAAGACCACCGGCGTTCACTACCACGGCATCAAGATCAACATTGTCGATACGCCCGGGCACAGCGATTTCGGCGGTGAAGTGGAGCGCGCGCTGAAGGTGGTGGACGGCGTGATGCTGCTGGTGGACGCCAGCGAAGGGCCGCTGCCGCAAACGCGCTACGTGCTCATGAAGGCGCTGGAGGCGCGGCTGCCGCCCATTGTCGTGATCAACAAGATCGATCGGCCGGACGCGCGCATTCAGGAAGTGCTGAACGAGATCTACGATCTGTTCATCGATCTCGACGCCGTGGAGGACCAGCTCGATTTCCCCATCATCTATACGAACGCCAAGGCGGGCGTCGCGAAGCTCACGGCGGACGGCGAAGGCTCGGATCTCAGGCCGCTGTTCGACGCGATTATCGAGCATATTCCGCCGCCGGCCGGCGACCCCGAAGCGACGCTGCAGATTCTGGTGGCCAATCTCGATTACAGCGACTATCTGGGCCGGCTGGCCATCGGCCGCGTGTTCAACGGCGTGCTGAACTATGGCGACGAAGTTTCCATCGCGAAAGTGGACGGCTCGTATCACAACACGAAGATCACGAAAATGTACTCCTTCGAGGGGCTGAAGCGCGTGGACGAGACGGTGGGACGGCCGGGCGATATCCTCGCCATCGCCGGCGTGGAGGGCATCACCATCGGCGACACGGTGACCAGCGTGGAGAATCCGAAGCCGCTGCCGCGAGTGAGCATCGACGAGCCGACCATCGCCATGACCTTCACCATCAACACCTCGCCGTTCGCCGGGCGCGACGGGCAGTACGTCACGTCGCGGAATCTGCGCGATCGCCTGGACAAGGAACTGCTCACCAACGTCTCGATTCGCGTGGAGGAGGCGGGCGGGCCGGATGCGTTCAAGGTGATGGGCCGCGGCGAGCTGCAACTGGCCATCCTCATCGAGATGATGCGCCGCGAGGGCTTTGAGCTGGCCGTGGGCAAGCCGGAAATCCTGACCAGGGAGATCAACGGGAAGCTGTCGGAGCCGCTGGAGCTGCTGGTGGTGGATTGCCCGGAGAGCTTCGTCGGCGTGGTGATTGAGAAGCTGGGCCAGCGCAAGGGCAAGATGACGAAGATGGTGAATCACGGGTCGGGGCGCGTGCGCCTCGAGTTTCACGTACCGTCGCGCGGGCTGATCGGGCTGCGCAGCGAGATGCTCACCGACACCCGCGGCACGGCCATCATGAATTCGCTCTATCACGGCCACATCGAGTGGCAGGGGGACATTCCGACGCGGCCCACGGGCAGCCTGGTGGCGGACCGTCCGGGGCGCGCCACCGGGTACGCGATTTTCAATCTGCAGGAGCGCGGCGAGATCTTTCTCGCGCCGGGGACCGAGGTGTACGAAGGCATGGTGATCGGTGAGAACTCGCGCGAGCGCGATCTCGACGTGAACATCGTCAAGGAGAAGAAGCTGACGAACATGCGCGCGTCAACCTCGGATGAGGCGATTCGTCTGGTCCCGCCGAAGATTCTGAACCTGGAGCAGGCCATCGAATTCATCCGCGACGACGAGTACGTGGAGGTGACGCCGGGGTCGATCCGCCTGCGCAAGAAAATACTGAAAGCGAACCAGCGGTGAGTTCACTCCCGTCCGTGCGCGGCGCGGCCGGCGAGATAGCGGCGCAACCCTTCGCGCCACGCGGGCAGATCCGGCAGACCAATCGCGCGGAGGTTGCGGTTGTCCAGCACCGAATAACGTGGGCGGCGGGCTTTCGTGGGGAACGCATCGGAAGAGACGGCCGTGAGATCCACCGGGAAGCCGAGATCCTCGAAGATCGCCTTCGCGAATTCGAACCAACTGCATTCGCCGGCGCTGGTCATGTGATAGAGGCCATAGCGGCCCGTGGCGATCAGCCCACGCACGGACTCGGCGATGTCGAGCGTGGGCGTGGGCGTAAGAACCTGATCGTCCACAATGCGCAGCGGCCTGCCTTCACGCGCGCGAGCGATCACCGTTTCCACGAAGTTCGAACCCTTGTCGCGGCTGCCCGCATACCCATAGAGCCCGCACACGCGGCAGATGTAGTGCTTTTCCCACGTGCTCTGCAGCATCAGCTCGCCGGCCAGCTTCGAAACGCCGTAGACCGAGCGCGGGCAGGGCGGATCGTCTTCGGTGAACGGCGTCCGGCCAGGGCCATCGAAAACGTAATCGGTGCTGAAGTGCACCATGGGCGCGCCCACCGCGCGCGCGGCCAGCGCCAGATTGCGAACGCCGAACACATTCGCCGCGAAGGCGTCTTCCGGGCAGTCCTCCGCTTCGTCGACACGGTTGTGCGCGGCGCAGTTGATCACCAGCTCGGGGACGGAGCGGGTCACGAATTCCATGACGGCGCCCGCATCCTCCAGCCGCAGGTCCTCGCGCTCGGTGAGGGTCAGATCGTCGCCCGCAAGGACCTGCTTCAAATCAGCGGCCAGTTGGCCGAGGTGCCCGGTGAGCAGAATGCGCATCGCAGAGCATGGTATCACCGCACGCCGGCAAGGACGTCCAGAAGGTCGTGCACGCGGCGGCGGCTCACCTCCAGGCGAACCCCGGTGTTCAGGACAACTTCCGCCACGCCGCCGGCCAGCGGCAGCACCTCCGTCACGGCGTTCAGGTTGACGAGGGCGGCGCGGGACACACGGAAGAAACAGGCCGGGTCGAGCCGTTCCTCCAGATCGTTCAGTGTCGGGTCGAGCACATAGACGCGATCGCGCGTGTGCAGGCTGGTCAAACGGTCCTCGGAGGAAAAATAAATTACGTCCTGCAGAGGGATCACACGATAGCGATCGCCCAGGCGCGCCAGCAAACGCGTGGTCGTCGCGCGCACCGATTGCATGGCCCGCTCCATGCCAGCCCCGTTGTCGCCTGCGCCCGCTTCCCGCACGCGTTCCACGGCATGCGCCAGGCGGACTCGATTCACCGGTTTCAGCAGGTAGTCCACGGCGTGCAATTCGAAGGCATCGACGGCGTACTGATCGAAGGCGGTGCAGAAAACGATCCGCGGGCGAGGAAGCGGCAGCGACGCCACCACCTCGAGGCCGCTACAGCCCGGCATCTGAATATCCAGGAACACCAGATCGGGCCGGAGTTCGCCGATGCGTGCAATCGCCTCCACGCCATCGGCCGCCTCGCCGATCACTTCCACATCGGGAATCGCCATGAGCATGTGACGCAGCCGCTCTCGCGCGGTCTGCTCGTCGTCCACCACCAGCGCACGAATCATGATGCCAGCGCCTTTCCGGGCAGGGCCGCCAGCGCCGCCAGCGGCATCTCCACCGCGACCACCGTCATTCCGTGCGCGGCGTCGCGGCCAATCTTCAGAGCAGCGCCACCGTCGAAATACGTATGCAGACGCTCGCGCACGTTGCGCAGCCCGTATCCGCCATCGCGGGATCGCGGCGCGTGAGCCGCCGCCGGCGCAAACCCCGGCCCGTTGTCGCGCACCTCGACGCGCAGGGTCTCGCTCTCAACAGTGGCTCGAACCTCGATGATGCCGGGCGCGCTGGTGGCGCCCACGCCATGACGCGTGGCGTTCTCCACCAGCGTGTGCACGATCATCGCCGGGATGCGCAGGTTTCGCGCCTCAGCGGGGCACTCCACGCGAACCTCCAGACCGTCGCGGAAGCGCGCCTGCTCCACGTCCAGGTATGCGCGCACCGCTTCCAGTTCGTCTTCGAGGCGCACCCACTCGCGCTCGGATCCACGCAGCGTATAGCGAAATACCTCGGCGAGTTGCTCGATGGTCTGCTCGGCGCGGTCGGGGTCCTGCGGGATGAGCCCGGCAATGGCGTTCAGCGCGTTAAACAGAAAATGCGGGTTCACCTGGGCGCGCAGAGCCTTCAATTCCGAGCGGCTGGCGTTGAGTACCAGTTCCTGCTCGCGTTTCTCCTGCTTCAGGCGTCTCTCGCGCAGGCTCAGGTTTTCCAGAAGGAAGGAAAAAGCATCAGCCAGGGATGACAGCAGCGCCATATCCTCACTCAGAAAGCGCGGGTCTTCGGCGCGTGGTCCGATGCGAATGGTCCCGGCGACTTCGCCGTGGCGGCGAATGGGCGCGCTGATGGTCGCGGCGGCCTCCGTTTCGACGGACTCTTCCAGCAGCACCTGGGCTTTCGTTTGAAAGATGTTCCCCAGATGCGCCTCCGCCCGCCGGCACAGCTCATCGACGCTGATAGCGCCCTGCAACCCGTCGAGGAAATAGCGGGTGGCTTCGGCGGGAGAAAACCGGCGGCCCAGCCACAGCCGATCCAGCCATCGAGAGAGCTTGCGATGGCCCCACGGCGCCCAGAGCACCAGAGGCCACACGGATAGCGCCCACACGAGGATGGAGATCCAGCCGCGCATTTGCAAAGCAAAAATGTGCGGCGTCACAAAGGTGAAGTAAAGGGTGAGCAGAAACAGGGAGGAAAAGACGAAGGCCGCTTGTTTGACCAGCACGTCGAAGAAAACCCAGCGCTCGGTGTAATACGTGACGATGAACACGAATACGAGCGTGGATGTATCGAGGGCAACGGCGTTCCAGTCCGAGTTCAGCCATGGTTCCAGCAGCCCGAAGGAGCCCCAGACGAGAAACAACAGCGCCATCCACCGCCGCTGCCGGATTTCGACCTGGCCAAGAACGCGGCGGGAGGCGAAGCGTATGCCGATGATGCCTGCCAGCGCCGCGATTCCCATGGGCGGGAAGACGATCTTGTCCGGCACGAGCTCGAGGAGCGATTGCACACCCACTCTTCCCACCGAGCCGATCAGGGCAGCCAGCCAGATCGCCGCAACCAGCATCTGCCATGCGCGCCGCCACGGCAGGTGCAGCCTTTCGTTGTGATAGAACACGCTCAGCATGAGCGGGGCGAGCAGAATGAAGGCGACGTCGTGCATGGCGGCGAGGATGGGTGGAGGGCCGTGCGCGGTCCAGAAATACTCCATGACCAGCCCGCTCACGTAGAGCCAGGCGAAGGCCACCGCCACGCCGCAGTACGCATATCCGCCCCAGTGTGTGCCCTGCGAGCGGAAACGGCGGAGGCACAGGAACGACACCAGAACATAGGCGATGGCGTTGAAGCTTTTCAGCAGTATGAGCGCCAGCGGGCTATAAATCCCCATTCGCCTCTCCTGTTGCCGACGGCCACATTCTATCTCTCTTTTTCCGCAATCGAGTAACGCACGCTCGCCTGGGCCGTGCTGGTCCCCTGGCGCGCGGTGATCTTCAATTCGTAATGCCCCGGTTTGGCGACTGAAGCGATTGACGCGATGGTCATCGGAATCGCCCCCGCGGCATCCGGTTCGGGCAGAGCGCTCACCTGTTTCGCAATCAACTTGCCGTCAAGGAGGAACTGCACGACGATATCGGGCTTCTCCGCGCGGAGACGATCCGGATACACGACAAAGTACACGGACGGCTGTGCGTCCGCCGCAAGTGTTCCGGCCAACTCCGGGACAACACGGCCTCCCTCGAAGCGCAATGGGTCAGCTTCGGCCTGGGCGGGCGTCGGCTCCACGCGCTGCACCAGCACGATGTCGCTCAGGCCGATTCCGCCGCGCTCCGGGTTGAAGAAGGCGCATTCGCCCGTGCTGGCCCGGTTGCCTTCGCGATCCACAACGGAAGCCTGCATCGTGTAGTGGCCGGGAGGAAGGTTGACCGGGCGGGTCCAGGTGAGCGTGTGGGTTCGTAATGCCGCCAGCCGCTCGTCGGTGATCTCAACGTTGAAATCCTCGCTCGCCTTGCGGATTACCTGGCCTCGCTCGTCTCTGATGAGAGCCAGCAGCAGAAGGTGGATTCTGTTTTTCTTTCCGTCCGCTTCCCCCGTCACGGCCAGACTCTCCGCCGGCAGCTCGATGGTCAGGGCAATCGTGGAGGTGCCCGGATCCGCCGGAAATCGGAACGCCCCGCAGCGGAAGTCGAACGCGTGCGGCCGTGGCCAGGAGTTCAGAGCTTCGAGCGCGGTCATCTCGTAACCGGTCAGCGACGCCGAGCCCGCGAACATGGAATCGCGGCGCAGGTGCGGGCGGGCCTCGTCGTCGGGAGCGGCCCTCGCAATTGGTTTGCCGGGCGGCCGGAAATCGCGCAGGTCGAAGGCGCGCAAATCTTCGCCAGGCGCAGCGACCTCCAGTACAAGCGCGAGAGCATAGCGCGGCCCCTGAAAGTAAGACACGCGCATGTGATGCATGCCCGCGTCGAGCGTCGCGCTCCCACCCATTTCCGTTGCCGAGTGGACCCCATCGTTGTCGATAACCATACGGCCGTCGATATACAGCCTCGATCCGTCGTCGGAGGTCAGGCGGAAGCGGTATTTCGCGGCCTTTGCGATCCAGAAATCGGCTTCGTAGTCGATGGCGAACCACTCGATGCGATCGGTGATGCCGGGCATGCCTTCGGTCCACAGGCGGTTGGGTACGTTCAGCGCGTAGGTGTAGACATAGCCGACGGGCCTGAGGGTGGCGAAGTTCGGGAGCATCGTTGTCTGCGACGGAAGATTGTAGACCGCGCCGCGGAAACCGTCGGGCAGCGGCGTGCGCGCGCCGAAGGGATTCTTCACCCAGGCGTGAGCGGGAAGGGCGGTGAGGAGAAGAAGGCCGACTGTGGGGCAGCCTCTCAGGCTGCGCGGAGCTCTCAGCTCCGCGTGGACAGAGTTGCCGAAACCCCACAGGCGGGCTGTGAGCCCGCCCCACCGCTGAAGAGTCGCATTCATCAGAACGTGTACTTCAAGGTGATCTCGGTGATCCGCCGGCCGACTTCCGCCAGCGGGAATCCCGTGGTCAGGGGGTTGGAATTGGTTATGCCCGCCACCGGGGCCGCGAACAGCAGCTTCAGGTCGGACGCGTCGCCATTGGCGCCGAACATTGCCAGCGGATGGTTCAGGAAATTAAACATGGAGAACCGCGCCTCGAGGTTATGCCGGTCTCCGATGCGAAAGGTCTTGTAAATGCCCAAATCGCTGTTTACGTACGCGGGCCCGTGAATATACGGCCAGACCGCCGGACCATTCTGGCCCTGGGCGGCCAGCGCAAAGCAATCGGGATTGAAATATTGCCCGGATTTCAGATTGCTTCGCGGATCGCAGGTCAGCACAGGCAATATGGGCTGGGAATCCGTACCCAGCCACATCTGGGGTGTCAGGCCGCCGGCGGTGGTCAGGTCGAGGTTTTCGCCGGTGTTCGGCTGGATTGGCGCGCCGCTCTCGAAATGGGTGATTCCGGAAAGCATCCATCCGCTCAGTCCCAGGCGCGCCAGCAGATTACCGTGCTGGAACTTTGGCAGACCGAGGACGTAAGCCGCGTTGAAGAGCTGCGTATGATCGTAGGGCAGCACGCCGTAGTTGCTTTTCAGATTCCACGGGTATGCGGCGATCCCATTGGTCGGGCCATTGTCCGATTCGCCGTCGCGGATGCCGAGCACTTTGCTGAAGGTGTAATTCAGCATGATGGTGACGGGCCCGGATTTCTTGTTCCACGAAGCGATCAGCGCATTGTAGTTCTGATATACGCCGTGGCTCACCAGCTCCATGGTCTGGTAGTTCTGATACGGCCGGTAATCCTGCAGGGGAAAACCGGGCGCGGTGGGATCGTTGATCGCGCCCGTAAGCGGATCGGGCAGGAAGTACGCGCCGAGCGGGGTCTTGTTCAGGTTACCGATGGCGGCCGCGTAGCTCCCGTTGCCGGAAAGCAACAAGTCCTGACTCTGGTTGCCGGAATACTCGAGTTCGAGCACGGACTGCCAGGGCAGGCGCTGGTCCACGATGAAGTCGTAAGTCTCGGTGCGCGGCACGCGCGAGTCGCCCTGCTGCAGCGCGCCCATGTTCCCTCCGAGGCCCGTGGGGCCGATCTGGCTGGCATATTGGGCGAAGTTCCAGCCGAAATTCACGGGATTGACGATATTGTAACTCGGAATTCCGGACGCTTCGTTGTAAATGCCGGCGGTAACCACGCTGTTGAACGAGAACGCGTAGCGGTAGACGCCGATGCCGCCGCGAATCACCGTGCGGCCGTTGCCGAACAGATCGTAGGCCAGTCCGAACCGGGGCTCGGGGAAGAAGGGTTTGGAGACGAAGCCGGACATGGGGATCTTGTCATCGATGCCGTGCCACAGCAATCCCGTCCAGGCGCCCGCCGCGCTGGTATTGTCATAAGAGGCAGGATTCCACACGGCGAGCCCCTGCCCGCTCAGCGGGTACCACTGTCCAATGTGGTCGACCCGCACGCCGTACGTCAGAGTGAGCTTGCGGCCGACCTTCCACTGATCCTGCGCATACAGCGAATACTGATTCTGGCGAAGATCGTATACGCTCACCCCTGGCACCTGCTGGAACGACTGCACGCGGCCGGTGAGGAAATCCCCCAGAACATTGCCGGTCGTGGATGTCCCCGTGTTGCTGAACAGCAGAGCGCCCTGCGGAAAATCGCCGAGGCCCCCGGTCTGCTCATTTTCGGCAAAGTCCCAGTAAACGCCGAACTTCATCGCGTGCCGGCCGATGACATGCGAGAAGTTGTCGGCAACGGAGGGCGCCGTCGACGCCTTGCCGAACGCGCCGCCATCGAACGTGGTGCCGAACGACGGCGCATAGTAACCGGGAACGCCGAACACGTTGGGGATCTGAGGAGTGTAGGGGTCTTTAGCCAGCGGCTGATAACCGTTGAGTCCCGCGGCAGCCGGATCCACCGCGGCGGGATCGGTGAGCCGGTAAGGATTGATGAAGTGCACCAGCGTGGCCACGGTTTCGTTGGTGGTGTTGGGGCCGAATGAGTGCACCAGATTTGCGCTGAAGATGTTCGAAAGCTGGCGCGTCTGCATCGTGGATGGATAGGGCAAGGCCGTTCCCGGGTAATACCAGACGCCGACATTGCTGGTGTCGGCCTCGCGCTGAATGTTCCACGTGCCGAAGAGTTTTGTGTTGTCGCTCAGGTTGTAGTCGAGGCGAATGCGGAATTCCACCCGGTTCACCGGATTCAGCACACCCCAAAGGAAGTTGTTGCCGGTGGCGTTCGGCTGCGCGAGAGTCGGTTGAGGGAAGAGCTTTGCGTAGGCCAGGGAGGTGGGGTCGAGCAGCGCTGGCGGAATCATGCCGCCGGGATATGCCGTAGCTGCCCCGTGCTCAGTGAGAGGTGCGGCGTCCAGGGGATAGGTGGCGGCGAACCCCGGGCCCAGGCTGGCGAGGTATTGCGGCGAAAAGTTGCCTCCCAGCATCTGCGTGGTGGGGATGAAATCTTCGGCGATGCTGGCCGGCGGCAACTGATCCATGCCCTCCGGCGCGATATAGAAAAACAGTTTGTCGCGATTGCGGTTGAAATTGAGTCCGGGAATCAGCACCGGCCCGCCGATTTCACCGCCCGGATAGTAGTAGTGCTCGGGCGCCTTCATCGTGGCTCCCTGGCTCTTGGCAAATGCGTCCGCCGAGTCGAGGACATAAGTGTGGGCCAGGAAATAGAGCGCGCCGTGGAACTGCGCGGTGCCGCTTTTGCCCACCGCCTGAAACGTCACCGGACCCTTGGCGTACTCGGCGCCATAGGCTGACGTGAGCATGGTCACTTCCTGGGTCTGACTCTGGTTGATGTTCGCTACCTGAGTGCCCTGATTGCCGGGATCGATGATGTTCGCCCCATCCATGGTGATGGTCATGGAACCGTACGGCTGGGTACCGCTGGCCACGTACTGTCCCGCGGGGCCGGTATTGCTCTGCGTGAGCATGCTGGTCCACGGGTACTGGCTGAGGCCGTTATTCATGGCCACGCCGGGCATGATCTTAATGAGTTCGGCGGCGTTGCGGCCTTCGATGGCCAGCTCGCCGACCATTTTGCTGTCCAGCGTTTCGCGAGTCTCGCCCGTGTCGACCGGCGTAATGGACTCCGCTTCGGCCACCACGTGGACCTGCTCGGAAGTGCTGCCCACCTGCAGCGCGATGTTCGGCAGCGTGCGGTTCTCGCCCTGATTGAAGACGATGCTACGCTCCTGCCAGGGCGTGAAACCGCGGGCCGAAATTGTGACCGTGTAGGAACCAGGCTGGAGGGCCGGCAGATCGAAGAACCCGCTGCCGTTGGAGAGGGTCTCGCGCGTATCGTTGGTGGCCTCGTTGCGCAGCACCACTTTCGCGCCGGGCACGACGGCCCCGCTCGTATCGTAGACGGTGGCGGCCAGCGAACCGCTGGCATTCTGTCCGAGGCAGGCGGGAAGAAGAAGAAAAGCGATCGCGAATGGACAGCGTTTAGTCAGGGCCGTCATGCCCCGAGCATATTGCAAACACGTGGGACGCGGGAAACGGTTTCGGAAGACCGGCGGCGCGGCCTTCTAAGCGGCGGTCTGTGCCGACTGATCGGTCAGTCCCTGGCCGAGGGGCTGAGCGGAACGGTGAGCGATCCGAGATTGCCCGCTTCGTCGCGGACGACAACCCGGAGCGACGCTCCGTCCGGGTTCGGCTGGATGGCCACGTGGTGCTCCAGGCCTGCCTTTCCGAGCGTCTCGTAACGTTCAGGGTTGAAATCGAGACGAAGGGTCTCGTCCCAGTGGTCGAGTTGCCGGCCGGACTCATCCCTGCGGACCACGAAAAGGCGAATCTGGCCGCGCCTATAGCCGCTCTCCTCCTGAAGATCAAGATCTTTCACCCCAATCCTGAGCTTCAGGTCGAATCCGCCCCTCTTCCTGCCCGCGACCTGCGCCGACAGAGCGATTTCGTCGGCATCCAGTGGATTATCGACGGCTTCCTTGAGTTGCTGGTCGGGATCCGGCTCAGGTGCATCGACGTAGCCGCGTCTGTAGCGAACCTTCAAATCCGGCCTTCCCGGCACCCTCACATCGAGCCTTCGATATCGCCCATCAAAGTGGGGAGGCTGGAGATAGAACCCAAGCGAGTAGGCGGGGCGAGAGTCGGCGAAAGCGGCTCCGAGAGCGCCGAGAATGTCATTGGTCTCGGTAAACGAAGACCCGCCGGTGCGGTCGGCAACGTCACGCATAATCGAATGGTCCTGTTCGAGCGCGACAGGTCCCGCTTCCACGGCCCCTCGTGGAATAGCCGGAAGCGTGAGCGGCCCCGCAACCACCGATGCATCGGGCTGAAGAGTCTGCAATCCTCGAAAATCGATGGAGTAAAGGGACACATTCGCGCTGTTGGCAGCCCGAACGGCTTCAGTCTCCTCGTGGAAGCAGCTCTGTACTGATTCAGAAAGCGGGAGCGTAGGGACGATTGCTGGGGAATTCGAAGCCGGACGCAGTTGGTGACCGCCGGAAACCCAGATCAGACTCTTATGACCGGCTATCGGCGCGAGGTGATTTGCCGTGGCTGTGATCGCCGCCAGCGCTTGCTCGGTCGGGCATCTCGGGCTAACAACGCCTGTCTGTAGTGCGGCCTTACGATACCAGGCTTTGAATTGACCCACCAGTTCCGACGGACTCTGGTTGAGTTCGTGGATGACACCAACCCCATCTCGCGAAGCCGCGTACAGGCCGACTCGTTGGTCGGGCGGAATCTGCTCCAGAAAGATTGCGATTCGCTTTTCCGCAAAGGCTCGTTCCTCCGGCGACGATGTGCCGAGGTCGACCAGAATGATCGCAGGCGAATCCCCGCTTGCATTGCCCTCCTTCCGATTGGCGAATACACTCGGGCGGCGTGCAAGCTTTCGCGATTCGTATACTGCGGTCTCTCCTGGCTGCGCCAACTGCCTCTCTTGTGATCGCGCGGGAGCGGAGAACAGACTGATCTTCCGCGCTTCGCCCTCGTCCAGAATCTCAAAATCCTCCTTCCTGAGCGTGTTGACCGGGTTTCCATGGCGGTCCAACACCACCACGCTGACATCCACAACCCGGGTCGTTACGCGGAGGAGTGTTCCTGTAGCGGGCACGGTTGCTGCAACTGTGGGCACCGAGCGACCCGGCCCGGCGACTGCGGGCGCGCCGGCGGGCCGATGGTAGGAGTCATAGCGCGCCTCGTTCAATGAGTAGACATAGCTTGCCGAGCCGACCCTCCAGAGTGAGGCCGTCACGCTCTTTGTGGGACACAGGTATGAACGCCCGCCGATATCAACAGGCCCATACTCGACCAGGGTGTCGGCCCTTTGCGTGGGGAATTGGGGCGGCAGAATCGCCTGCCTGGTGACCCGCACGATGCCGCCCGAGACCGGTTCGATGAATAACTCCCCTTTATACCCGGGCTTGATCTCCCGGCGATAGTTACTGTCGCAGCACCATACAACCGTGTGCTGGGAATGATCGGCATCGACCGAATACCGAAAAACGGCGAGGCGCTGTCCCGCAACTGTCTCCCAACGATCCCATTGCATCTCGGCTCGGACATCCGGGCTCAGGATCGACGAAAGGACTCCGCCAAACTCACCCCAGTCGCTCAAGCCCGCCAGGGGCTGTCCATCCACCTCCCGGCCGGCCTCGAACGAAACCTGATCATCGATTGTGTCTTCCTGATGCAGCGCTCCCAGTCTGAGCCACTCGTTCACTTTGAGGGTCGGACGATTGTCGAAGCGCCGGACCACTCTCGTGCATACGACATCAGGCAAAGCGCCGACATACCTGGCAGCGTAGTCACGCGCCCTCGCCAGGATCGAATCCAGGTCTGCGCTCGGGGGCGCAGGCGGGTTCCCTCGACTCGCGTCCCCGGACTCCAGGAACTCGCTGTCGTCCTTCAGAAGCTCCAGGACGCCGGCGGTTTTGGGTCCGATGCCCTGACCTCGCAACGCGTCGAGGGCGCTTTCGGTGAGGCGCTCCCGCATTTCGATACGGCCCACGTCGCGAGCGATCTCTTCGTCCGATTTGCCGGCCGCCAAGTCCGAGGCAATCAGATCGCTCAGTTCTCGAGCAGTCAGAGGCGCAGCCGATGCCCGTATCGCGCTCAGGGCGAGGACAGCGGCGAAAACGAAAACGCGAATCATTTGGTCAGGCGCAAATCAGCCTCGTCGAGTTTCGATGGACGGGCAGGAATGGAGGCTTGCCCGTAGCCGGGAAGCAGTCGGCGATGCGCTTCCTGCTGGTGGCGTCATGGAGCCTCCGACTCTGCATCGTTGGCCGCCTCGGCAGCGTGAACACGGGCGAGACGTATTGCCGATTCGAGCTCCTCAAGAGAACCAAACCCGCCCCTGCGAATCCCGTTGATAAACACCGTCGGAGTCGCCTCAACATGATACTTTTCAGCGAGGAGTTCGTCGCGCTCCAACACCTTTTCAGCCGAATGCTCGGCGAGACATGCATGTAGGTCATCTGCCTTGATCCGCCCGCCCTGCGAGGCGAAAGCTCCAACCTTCGCCTCGAGGTTCTCGGCTGTAAGCGTGCTCTGGTTTGCGGCAAACCAGTCGTACAAACTCCAGAATGCGGCGCCCCCCTGAAAGCTGGCACAGATAGACGCCAGAGCGGCAGGACGCGCCCACGGGTGCATCACCAGGGGGCGTTGCTTATATACCACCCTCAAGTTTGCGCGCTCGTCTGCCGGAATCGCCGCAAGAAGGTCGGCGAATCGCTTGCAGTAGGGACACTGGAAATCAGAAAAGACCACGAGCGTAACTGCGGCGTCCTTCGGCCCGACCGAAGGGGAATCGTCCTGCAGCAGCCTTTTCTGCGTCTCCTGAGCGAACCTCCGGCGCTCAAGGCTCGGGTCGATCCTCGTGTCCAAAAGCGACTCCGTCAGAAACCGCTGGTCAGGCGACAAGAACAACTCCAATTGCCGTCGCGGCTCGGCGACCTTGATCATCAGTCTCCGGAAACAGGTTCCATCCATGATTCCGCCGTCCTCGATGCTCAAGTCCGGTGCAAGTTCGTAACGGGCGGAAATATACGTAGCCAGCCTCGATGTCACATCCGGGGAGAGAGCAGCACATGTCCGGGCGCAGGTCCTCCCACAGAATATTGTCAGCAGTAGACAGGCAAAAGCTGATCTTAGGTAAGTCACAGAATAGGGTTTAGGCCCGGCTGACGCTGCTCGCTCAGACAGGCACTAATTCAATTTGTTGCACTCTGCAATGCAGGCGTTATACCCTTTCGAACAGCCAGATTCGCTTTGGTTCTCCGCGTTTGTGTACCCCGTCTGGCCTCCATTGTAGGCTTGCTGGCAGCCTTGGAGTGAGCCTTGTTCTTCGGTGTACGCAGCGTCCGAGCACTCCTGCTGCTCCGAGTATGTAGTGTAATCCACTGTGCAATCGTACAATCTCTGCTGGTATAACTCCTGCGCGTCGTTGACACACGAGTTGTAATTCAATTGAAGGCCCTGCGTGCATTGGTTGTAGGTCTGTGCGCATTTGAGTAGCAAGCCGTTTGCTCCGTTCCGCAATTCGATGTGCAACTGCTCTGAGCGCTCGCAGACTGAATCGCGAGAAGCGCAACGAGCGCCCCCAAAACCGCAGGGACGCTCCGGCTTCTCTTCCGGAAGGCGTCGAGTACCGTGCGATGGATTACGCTAACAGTTTGCAATATATCGTGGTTGTTGTGTGGTCGTGGAGTGAGCATTCCGAATTCTACGTCGCGTCAATCGCCCGCCGCAAGCGTTAATTAGTCTGCACAGCGTTAGTCTGCACTCAAACGAGAGTATTTGGCCGCAACTCAGGTCGGGCACCACACACTGCCAGGTGGTTTTTTGTCTCCGGTCAGTCGGGTAGTCCTCGCTGGTCGCATTGGCGGCTGCGGTGTGATGGTCACCCCGCACAAAAGCAGGCGACACAGTAGCAGCGCGACGCAGGGTCCCAAACCCGGGCACCCGGCGCGTTGCTATAATCAGCCTTAGCTTCCCATTTCCGCAGGAGTTCCAATTCATGTTCGATCTCTTTCGCAGCCGGGATAAGATGGTGCGCATCGTCCTTGGCGCGCTGCTGCTGCTGGTGGCGGCGTCCATGCTGCTTTATCTGGTTCCCGGCGGCCCGACCGGCGGGGCGCGCAACACCGATGACCAGATTATGGCCGAGGTAGGCGGTGAACCGATCACCGCGCAGGAAGTGGAATCGCGGATCCAGATCGAGGTCCGCCGCGGGCGTATCCCGGAAAGTGTCATCTACGCGGAAGCGCCACAGCTCATGCAGAGCATGATTCGCGAACGCGCGATGGCTTACGAAGCCCACCGGCTGGGCATTGAAGTCAGCGACGCCGACCTCGCCAACGAGCTGCAGGCGATCAGCGGCGGACAGTTCTCCGATCGCAACACATACGAACGTTACGTATCCGAGCAGGGCATGACCATCCCGCAGTTTGAATTTCGGCTGCGCCAGGGGGAGCTGGCGGCGCGTCTGCAGATGGTGGCGGCAATGGGGCAGATCGTCCTGCCCGATGAAGTCCACAAGGCCTTCGTCGAGCGCAACGAGAAGGTGAAGCTACAGTACGTGCTGTTCTCGCCGGCGATGCTGAAGGAGAAGATCAATCCCACGCCCGCCGACCTGGAGAATTACTTCAACCGCAACCGCGGATTTTTTAATGCGCCGGAGACGCGGGATCTCGACGTGCTGGTCATCGATCAGGATAAAGTGGCCGCCGGCATCCAGCTCTCCGACGACCAGCTCCGCAACTGGTACAGCGCGCATATGGATCAGTTCCGAATTCCCGAGCGGGTGCATGCCCGCCACATCCTCTTTACCACCACGGGCAAGACGCCGGACGAAGTCAACAAGATCAAGGCGCAGGCCGAGGATGTTCTCAAACAGGCGAAGGCGGGTGGAGATTTCGCGGCTCTGGCCGCGAAGTACTCCCAGGATCCCGGCTCGGCGTCGAAGGGCGGCGATGTCGGCTGGGTGATCCGGGGCCAGATGGTTCCCAACTTCGAGAAGGCCGTTTTCTCGCTGAAGCCCAACGAGATCAGCAATCTGGTCACCACCGAGTATGGGTTCCACATCGTGCAGGCGCTGGCGCACGAGCAGGCGCACGTGAAATCGTTTGAGGAAGCGCGGCCGGAAATCGTTGCCGAGCTGAAGAACGAGATGGTGGCCGATCGCATGCAGACGCTGGGCGATGAAGCGCGCGCGGCGCTGGTGAAAGCGCCGCAGAACGCGGCGCAGATTGGATCGAAGCTGGGCATTCCCCTGGTGAGTCTCGGGCAAACGGCTCCCGGCGCGGCGCTTCCGGGCGTCGGCTCGGACCGGGACGTCATGGCGGCGATTGGCGATCTGAAGGTCGGCGAAGTCAGCCAGGTGCTTTCGGCGAGCCCCACCCGGCAGGTGATCGTTACCGTTCGCCGGACCAATCCCAGTCATCCGGCGGAGTTTGCCGATGTGAAGGATCAGATTCGGCGGATGTATATCGATCAGCGAGCCGGTGACATGGCTCGCGACGACGCGAAGAAAGCCGCCGACGTCGCGAAGGTCAACGGCGACATGGACGCCGCGGCGAAAGCCACCGGAACCACCGCGAAGACAACCGACGATTTCACGCGCTACGGCGCGGCCGAAGGCCTCGGGCAGGCGGCGCATTACATCGAAGCGTTCACCAAGCCGGTGGGCACGGTGCTCGGTCCGCTGGACACACCCGAGGGGATGGTTGTGGTGAAGGTGATTGCGAAGACCCCGGCCGACGAATCGCAGTTTGCCGCGCAACGCGAGCGGATCGTCGAGGAAATCAAGCAAAGGCGCGCTCAGGACGACGATGCCCTTTTCGAGGACAGCATCGTCAGCAAGCTCATGAGCGAAGGCAAAATCAAGCTGCACATCGACGTCATGAAGCGCATTCTGGAACGGCACAGGGCCTGAGCCTCCCCCGGCCGATGATTCATTCCATCATCGAGTTTCTGCGGACGCTCACCGACCCGGACAAACTCATCCACTTTCTTTCGACGGTGGTGACCGGATGGTACAGCTACGCCCTGCTGGCGGCCATCGTGTTCGCCGAGACCGGGCTGCTGGTCGGCTTCGTGCTCCCCGGCGACTCGCTGCTGTTTACCATCGGCGTCGTCTGCGGCGCGGGCCGGCTGGATATGACGCTCATGATCGTGCTGCTGATCTGCTCGTGCATGATCGGCGACTGGTCGGGGTATCTGCTGGGCCGGCGCACCGGACCGGTCATCTTCAGCCGCCCGGATTCGCGCTTTTTCCGGCAGGAGCACCTGCAGCGGACGCACGCCTTCTATGAGCGCCACGGCGGCAAGACCATCGTCTACGCCAAGTTCGTGCCCATCATCCGCACGTTCGCGCCGTTCGTGGCGGGCATCGGGAAGATGCCGTATGGGCGCTTTCTTCCGTTCGATATCATCGGCGGCACCGGCTGGGTGATCTCCATGACCCTGATGGGGTATTTTCTCGGCGGGGTTCCGATCGTCCGGCGGCATTTTGAGAAATTTGTATTGCTGGTGATCTTCGTTTCGCTGCTGCCGCTGATCGTGCACGCAGTCAAGGCTCAATTAGCAGGCAGGCGTGCCGCTCCGCGGCCTTGAGACAACGTTTGCCGCAGCGCTGCCAGCCGCCCGATCTCCTCGCGAATCTGCGGCGCCTGCCGCCCGGCTGAGGCGATGAGTCTTTCGATGGTTCCGATCAATCCGTCCAGCCTGCGGATGGATTCCTTTTCGAGCGCCAGCAGCGAGGCGTTGACGATATCTTCCCACTGGGATGCGAGGCGTGAGAGATTCGTGTAAATCAGGTCGCCGGCCTTGCGATGGTAATGCCGCAGCACCGCGCCCCGCACGAGCGGCATGGGGATCAGCCACGACAGCAGCTCCCAATTGTGGTCGAAGATCCTGCCCACGCGCACGTCGGGCGACTTCGGATCCTCCGCGTGCAACTCCATCTCCGTGGTGTGCAGGGGCACGCCAAGCGTCTCCAGCATGCGATCCGAAAGCCGGTTGCGAAAATCCTGCAGAGACTGCGAAAGCTGCCGGCCGGCTCGCCGAACCGGCTCGACGAACTCGTCGCGGTGTTTCCGGGACAGCTCCCCCATCTCCCGGTTCAGACTGGCGCGCATCCAGCCGTCGAATTGCTCCATGGCGATACTCAGGCTCTTCGTCCACGATGGGAACTCCGCGTCGAGACTGGCTTTCAGCTTTTGCCGGACCCCCGACTCATCGCCCTCGAGGAGCGCCTCAAATGTGGAGCGCGTGTTCGCGGCGGCGTGCCGGACCGCCAGCTTCAGGGCCAGACGGGTATCGTTGAGCGCCTCCCTCTCGCCGAGAACCCGCCGGCGCAACTGCTCCCGTTCCGAATCCGCCAGTTCGGCCGCCTTCAGGGCGACGTTCAGATAGCCTGCGCACTCGCCGAGCAGCGAATCGAGTTTATGCAGCAGGATAGCCTCGCGCTGCTCGCCAACTTCGGCGGGCGCCTGTGAAAGCAGGCTGTCGTCCAGGTCTCTGCGCAGATTCTCGAACCCCGGCCGTATCGAATAGGGAAACACTGGAACGGCATCGCGCCAATATCGCGCAAGCTGCTTCTGAACGAACTCCCGCACCTGCGCGCGCTCGCCTTCGTTGAGGACGTCCACCTTGGTCAGCAGCAGCGAAATGTTCGGGGTGTAGCGATTCAGGTCGCGAATCAATTCGACGTCGTGCCGGGAAAGCGGCGGATCGACGCCAACCGCCACCAGGGCCAGCCCCACGTTGGGAAGCCACTCGATCGACGTGTCCGTATTGTGTTCAAAGACGCTCTCGAGGCCAGGCGTATCCACGAATCGGATTCCCGGATAACGGTCCATCGATGGCAGCTCGACACGCACCCGCGCCACCCGCCGATGGTTTCCGGGGTTCCGGCTCTCCGCGATGAAATCGCCGATCCGCTCCACCGGGATCGGCTCCTCGCGGCCATCGGCGAACAGAGCTTCGGCGCGCTCGCAAGGACCCCACTGGATCTCGGTGACCACCGACGTCACGGGGATCACTCCCACCGGTAACAGCGGCCGGCCCAACAGGCAATTCAGAAAGCTGCTCTTGCCCGCCTTGAAACGGCCGAGGATGGCGACGTTCAGCGTCTTTTCCCGCGCGAAGACGCGGCAGCTTTCGATGAAATCGTCGAGCGCCGAAATCCCGTGGCGCGCGCACAGGTCTTCGACCGCCGCCAGCGCGTCCTGCGCGGCTCCGGTCATGATACGAGCGCCGCCAGCGCGTCGATTCGAAGTGGCAGGAACCTGATATGCCGCCCGCGCTGGTACTCCGGACGGCTGGCCATGCGGCACATGGCCACGATCTGTCCCGGATTCCCGCGCGCTGCCGCAAGCACGTTGCGCCGGAATCCTGCCAGGTCCAATGCGGTCAATCCAAACGCGTGGGCCGCTGCGTCAAACAGCGCCTGAGCCTCCCGGTGATCGAGCGGGGGAAGCGCGATCTCCTCACGAGGGTCCCAGAGCAGCTTGTGCAGATGCCCCAGGCAGGCTCGCGATCTCGCCGCGACGATCAGGCACGAGCCCGGCATATGGTAGATCTGCTGCAGGAAGCGGTACATTCGCGGATCGGCGTTGGCTACATCGTCCAGAATGACCGGGCGCGGCCCGGCTCGAAGCGCCTCCAGAACGGCGGGTTTCAGGACCATGCTGGTGGTCCGCCGAACGGGGCAGCCGAGACCCGCCGCCAGTTCGACCAGTAGTTGATGAAGAACCCGCGGCTGCCTCACGGATACGAACGGTTGTTTCGACTGCTCCAGAGCTTCCTTTATGAGCCTGGTCTTACCTATGCCGCGCGGGCCGCGAATCAGACGAGACTGCCGCCGGTCCAGCGCCGACGCCAGCGCCGCCAGCTCATTGCGCCGTCCAACCAAAGGCACTTCTTCTGCAATTGAACATGCGGCGTCAGCCGCATTCTCCCCTGACACCGAAGAGACGCGGCTTGCGCCGCATGTCCCTTGCCCCGCAACGTCTAAAGTATTGAGGTCAGGCGCCCCTTCCATCGTTTACCGCCACTTTCTTCTGCACCCGGATCACCTCCACGTCGGACACGGCGATCAGGCCGGTGTACATCAACTCTTCCACCACGGGCGCCAGACGGGCGAGGTTTTCCGCCGAATCCACAATTGAGATGAGGATGGGCAGGTCGTGCCGCGCGAGATGCGGGCGATGCATCTCCGCGGTTTCGCCATAACCTTCCAGACCGCGGAAGACCGTGGCGCCGGCAATCTGCAGCTCGCGGCATTTCGCGATAATCGCCTCGTAAAGCGGCTTGCCCTGGAAGCGGTCGCCTTCGGAAATGTGAATGCGCAGGAGTTTAGCCGGATAGCTTTGCCGCATCGCCCGCCTCCGTGGTTTTCGAACCCCGAACCAGCCGCACGATCTCCGCGTCGGAGATCACGATCAGGCCGTCTTCCAGCATGTCCTCGATGACCTCCGCGGCCGCCGCGATCTTTTCCGCGCTGTCGATCACGGAGATCATGATGGGCAGGTCGCGCGTGGCATGGAAGAAGCTGGCCTTGTGCTGATGGCCTTTGGCGCCGTACCCGAGGATGCCGCGGTACACGGTGGCGCCGGCGATATCCATCATGAGCAGCTTCTTCACGATGGCGTCGTAGAGGGGCGTGTCGTGCCGGCGGTCGGCCTCGCCCAGATACACCCGCAATAGTTTCGCGGGCCCCTGCCGGCGCTCGTGGGGAAGCGCGGGCTCGGGTTTGGCCGATTTGCGCGCCAGCTTCACCACCGTGGTGTCCTGCACCTCGATCAAGCCGTCGGACACCATCTCGTACAACGTGGGCAGGACCTCATCCACTTTCTCGGGCGTCTCCACGAACTCGATGCGGATGGGCAGGTGCTGCGCCAGCACCTCCACCTTCCTCGTGTGGAGTAACTGGTGCGCTCCGAAGCCCGACCAGGCCCGGGTGGCCGTTGCGCCGGAGACTCCTTTGTGCATGAGGAAGTTCATGATGGAGTCGTGCAGCGCGGTCATGTGGTGCTGCGTGTCTTCGTTGATGAAGATGATGACCTTCTTCGCGGGGCCTTTCTTCAGCATTGCGCCTCCATGTTCATTATCCGCGCGGGATTGCGCTGTCGATCATGTATCCAGCTCCCCCACCGGTTCGCCGTACGCGGATTCCGCCAACTCCCGCTCCTCATCGGGCAGTAAATGGCGCGGCAGAAACCGGGCATTGGCAATGGCCGTCGGGATCACCGCGCTCGCGATCACCGTGGCCACCAGGTACGAGTATTGCGACTGATTGATGACTCCATGACTGAGGCCGAACAGGGCGGAGATGGTGCCGAAGGTCAGCCCGGTGGACATCATCAGCGAGTAGTAGATGCCGTCGTGACCGTCGTATCCGAACGCGCGCACGGTGGGCAGCAGGCCGACCAGCTTCGAGATCATTTTGGCAAAGAACAACGCGACGAAAGTCAACGGCGCGGCGACCAGCGCCGGAACGGAGACGAAGCTGCCCGCGCGAATGAAGTAGAACGGCGTCAGCAACCCGAACGTCAGCGTGCGCAGGCGGCGGATCAGGAAATGATCCTTGCCCACGGTGCCCGCCAGCACCATCCCGATCACGTAGGCGGGCAGCACCGCCTCGCTCCCCGACCACACCGCCAGCCCGCCGAAGCCGAACAACAGCAGCAACAGGTATTTGGTTTCGAGCTCGGAAACGCGCCCCCCGTATTTGCCGAAAACCCACGGCGTGAGGAATGGCAGAATCGCCAGAAGCGCGAGACTGGCGGCCACGAAGATCAGCGTCCTGACGGTGAACGGCGAGAAGATGAGGCCCAGGGCGATCACCGTGCCCAGATCGTTGATGAAGCAGGCGGCGAGGATCGCTTTGCCGTATTTCGTCCGATTGAAGCCGAGCTCCAGCATGACCGCATAGACCACCGCGACCGAAGTGGTGGAGAGCGCCACGCCCGCCAGCCATGCCGGCCGCCAGCTCCAGCCCAGGATGAAGTGCGCCACCAGCGCGGCTCCGAAGAACGGCGCGAAGAACCCGATGAGTCCGACCGCGGACGATTCTTTCCACTTGGCGAGGAACACGTCCGGATCGAGCTCGGCTCCGGCGAGGAACGTGAGCACGATGGCGCCCGTGCCGGCGAGGAAAGTGATCCACTCCGCCTTCGCGTCCAGCGCGTTGACGCCGATGAGCGCGCCGATAATGAGCTGGGCGAAGACGCCAACGACGATTTCGGAAAGCGCGGTCGAGATCCGCAGCCAGTTGGCGGCGAGAACCGCAACGAGAGCGAGCGCCAGCCAGACAGCCGCGACAAACCAGACATGACCCATGTCCAGAACCTCCGTGGTCGAATGTGCTGTGGTTTGCCGGGGCCTTGCGGGGACTCCCACAACGAGAACCACTGCAGGAGTCATTGGCCATCGAGGACGGCGTTAAGCGAACTCCACCGCTTCTACTGAGTCCACTATAACGCCCGCGGGGCGAATGATTCAAGAGGCCGAGGCTGCGCAGAAAGCAGAAGCGGCGGCACGAGTGTTTTCTGGCGCGTTGCTCGAGCGGCAACCGGACTCCATAATATGAGCAGGCGTTGGAGTTCGCCTTAAACCGCCCCGATGGGCAGATGACTCCTGTGATGGCCACTGCCCGGTCAGCAGCGGCCCGTCGAAAGGAGGGTTGGCGGGGTGGACGAAACGGGCGGTTTTAACGAACCACAACGGCGCAGACTTCTCGCCAGCGCGCGGTATGCCGACAAGCTGGCTGCCGAGATCGAGGAGATCCTGCGCGCGCCGGAATCGAAGTCGCCATTCGCGAAGTATCGTCCGGATGTCTCGCTGCACCAGGCGCGGCTGATACGAAGCCATCTCGCTCGCTTCGGCGAACACCTGGGTCGCGTCCTCTCGGCTGCCGGAATCGAATGCGGAGTTCCTCAGTTTGGCGCGTTGCACTCCATTCGCGTCGATCTGGCCTTTCTGCGAATCGCCGTTCAGGAGATGGCTCCGGAATACCTGCGGGGTTACGGAGACTTGCCGCCCGCCACAGCGGCTGAACTGCGCGGCCTCTGCGGCGAACTGGAGGGCCATATCGACGGCCTGGAGCGTAATCTGGCTCTCGGCTCCGCGGCCGACCTGCAGGCTCGTCTCGCGCGTCTCGACGGAACCACCAAGGAAGCGGATCTTCTGCGCGCGCTCGATCGGATTGCCGGCGAGACGGAACTGGCTGAGTTCCGCGCCACGTTGCTGCACCTGGTGGAGAAGGCGGAGTCGCAGGCGTTCGAGGTCGCGGTTTTTGGCCGTGTCAGCAGCGGCAAATCGACGCTCCTGAATCGCCTTCTCGACACCGACGTTCTTCCGGTGGGCGTGAATCCAATTACCGCGGTGCCCACCCGGCTGGTCCACGGCCCGGAAAGCCGGCTCACGGTGACCTTTGTGGATCGTGAGGTCCGGCGGCGGCCAATCGCCGAGCTGATCGAATATGCAAGCGAAGAGCGGAATCCCGGCAACCAACTCGGAGTGACCAGGCTGGTGCTGTCGCTTCCGTCGCAGGGACTGGAGAACGGACTGGTGCTGGTGGACACGCCCGGCTTGGGAGCGCTGGCGACCAACGGAGCGGCGGAAACACTCTCGTACCTTCCGCAGTGCGATCTGGGCATCGTGCTGATCAGCGCTCTGAATCCCGTGAATGACGAGGACCTGAACACCATCCAGGCGCTCACTCAGGCGGGCATCGCGGTAATGGCGCTGCTGAGCAAGGCCGACCTGCTGAGCCCCGGCGACCGCGAGAAGGTGCTGCGATATACGAAGAACGAGATCTTCGCCCATCTGGGGCTCGCGACCGAAGTCTACCCGGTGAGCGCCGTGCGCGATGGCGAGGGGATGCTCGACGAGTGGCGCACCCGCATTCTCTCGCCTCTCTTCGAACGCCACCGGGAGCTGGCGCAACAGTCGCTTCGCAGGAAAGCCGGAGCCTTGCGGGAGTCGGTGATCGCCGCTCTGCGGGTGAGGCTCGATGCGGAGGGTAAAACGGCACCGGCTGCTGCGTCGCTCTTCGGCGAAGTGGAGCGGGAACTGCGCACGGCCGCCGGTGAACTCGAAGACGCGCGCCGGTTCTGCCTCGGCGCGACCGACGAAGTCCGCTCCCTTTACGAATTCGCGCTCGCCAGGGCGGCGAAGGTTATCGTCGAAAGCGGCGGCAAGCGACCGCCAGTTGAGATTGTCCGGGAGACCGCGGAGGCGCTCGCCGCGGACGCCGCGTCGCAGATTTCCGGGCGTCTCATTGCCCTGGCGGAACATCTGCAAAACGCTTTGCGGGCCGCCGCGGAGGCGCTGGGGGAGGACACGGGAACCCTCGATCCAGAACTCGAGCAAAGCGTACGCGAGATGCCCCGCTTTCAACCGGCACTGCCGGACATCGCTATCGCCTCCCCGCGGTATCGCGGGCTGAGAGCGGTGGCACGGGCATGGGTGGCGCGAAGCTTGCGGAGCGCCGTTTCAGCGGAACTGCAAACGGGCTTCACGAATTACGGCCGTAATCTGGAGACCTGGGTGCGGAGCGTCCTCGGCGCGCTGCAACAGGGCTTCAACGAACGCGCCGATCCTTATCGTGCCCGGCTCGCGCGGCAGATGGGCGGTTCGACGCTGCCAGCGGATCGAAGAGAACGCATGCAATCCGGCATCGAGGAGCTCGAACGCCTGGGATAAGACTGCCTATGGATTCCCGGGAATACGTTTGTGGATTCACCATCACGCGACCTGCCGAGGTCCCCGCGGATTTCGAGCTCCGCGCGCCGGCTCCGGATTTCATTGCCGGAGTCTTTCTTCCGCGCAGCGACCCGGACTGGCTGGGGCGGCGAGCGTATCCTGCCCGAATCCTCCTGCTGGCCGCCGGCGAGTTATGGGTTTTCGCTCACCCATCCGCGAAGGAGCGGGAGATCTGCATCCCGCTCCGCGATCTGGACAGCATCGAATGCGGCCGCATCATCCTGGTGGGCTGGATAACCCTCCGTTCACCGGGCGTTGAGCGGACCCTGCGATACAACCGGCGATCACGCCAGCCGGTGGAGAAGTTCCTGGCGGCGTTGCGGGACCGATGGCTGGTGTACGGGGAGCAGACGGAAGCCGCGCCTTGCCGGGATTACGGCGCGGATCTGGACATCAAGTTCGGGAATGCTCAGGCCACCGAGATCGCCGGCGATCGCGAGCGGCCACTGATCCGGTTCTTTCAGCCCGCGATAAAGGAGATGCGGCGGCGCGTCTTGAGATACGAAATCTGCTCGGCCGCCGATCTGATCGTCCTGACAAACGGGCGAATCCTGTGGATTTCGGATCGCCGAAAGACGTCTTATGAGCGCTACGGCGCCATCAGCCGGTCGGCCCCGCTCGCCGCGCTCGGGCAGATTCGACTCGTGTTCATCGCCGGGCAGCCGCACATCGAGGTCCTTCTGCTGTCGGGCGAGGTGTGGCGGGCGCCAGTGAGCGTCGGATACGCGGACGAGGCCCGTGCGTTTGCGGCGGCTGCAGTTGCGGACCGGCGATCCCTGATATAGTGATGCTTTCAAGTCCCGTGGTGATGGGGTCTCACCCGAACCGTCCCGAGAATCGGGAACGATAGCTCCTACCAATGTGTAGGAGCTTTTGCTTTTTGGCCACTTTGGAAAGGAATAATCATGAACAATATCGCAATGGTTGTTGGCAGGCAGATCTTCGACTCGCGGGGCAACCCCACCGTCGAAGCGGACGTCGTTCTCGCCGACGGCAGTGTGGGCAGCGCGGCGGTACCCTCGGGCGCGTCCACGGGGGAAAAAGAAGCTGTGGAGCTGCGCGATGGCGACAAGACCCGCTACGGAGGCAAGGGCGTCTCCAAAGCCGTCGGCAACATTAACACCTCCATCCGCGCCGCGATCGTCGGCCTTGACGCTTCCGACCAGCGCGCGGTGGATGCCGCCATGATCGCTCTGGACGGCACGCCGAACAAAGCCAACCTGGGCGCGAACGCGATCCTGGCGGTTTCCATGGCCACCTCGCGAGCCGCCGCCGCGGCCCACGGACTCCCGCTGTACCGCTACCTGGGTGGATCGAACGCGCGCATGCTGCCGGTTCCCTGCATGAATGTGCTGAACGGCGGCAGGCACGCCGACAACACCGTGGATTTTCAGGAGTTCATGATTGCCCCGCACAATGCTCCTTCGTTTGCGGAGGCCATTCGCAAAGGCATGGAGACGTTTCACGCGTTGAAACAGGTGTTGCACGCCAAACACTACAGCACGGCCGTCGGCGACGAGGGCGGATTCGCGCCCGATCTGAAATCGAACGACGAAGCCGTCGAGCTGATTCTGGAAGCGATCGTGAAGGCCGGATACAAGCCGGGCGAGGATATCTCCATCTGCCTCGATCCAGCGGCCAGCGAAATGTGGGACGACGGGAAGTACGTGTTGTTCAAGTCGACAAAGAAGGCCATCACGTCGCGGGAACTCATTGGCATCTGGGAATCGTGGGTGAAACAGTATCCCATCGTGCTTCTGGAAGACGGCATGGGCGAGAACGACTGGAAGGGCTGGAAGGACCTCACCGACGCGCTGGGATCGCGGATCGAGCTGGTAGGCGACGACGTCTTCTGCACGAACCCGCGCATCCTGCAGGAAGGGATCGACAAGGGCATCGGCAACGCGGTTCTGATCAAGCTCAATCAGATCGGCTCGGTGAGCGAAACCCTGGATACCATCGAGCTGGCCGGGCGCAACGGCTATCGCTGTTTCGTGTCGCATCGTTCCGGTGAGACCGAAGACACGTTCATCGCCGACCTGACGGTGGCTACGGGAGCGGGACACATCAAGACCGGCTCCGGCTGCCGCAGCGAACGTGTCGCGAAGTTCAACCAGTTTCTGCGAATCGAGGAGCGCCTCGGTGGGCAGGCGCGCTTTGCGGGGCGCGCGGCATTCGGGCACTGATCGGACGCCGACATCGGCGAGGATGAGGTCTTCGCGCCTTTCGGCGTCATACGTCCACGTGTCCTCCGGCTCGTTTTTCGCTAAGCCGTTGGGATTTCGGTATGCCTGCCTTAGACTATTGCCATGATTACCACCGATCACAGAGTAGATTCTGCACAGGAAATCGCAAGGGCTTGGGCCGCCGAACATTCCTGCATTGACAAGTGCGATATTCGCCTTGCTCCGACCATCGACCACAGACTGATCCTGACCGCTACCAGCACGGATCAATGGCTTGAACTGCCGGACGGCGATTCCGCCCAGCCGATTTCTAAAGTTGAGCGGCGGCAGATCCTGGATTGGCTCATGCAGTACTGCCACTGAACGCCCCAACGCGAGTTTTGCGAGCGTTGTCCGGGAGTTCCAAGAACGCATGCTGTCGTGTCAAAGGATACTTAGCCATGTCCACTTGACCAGCGCAGAATGCCGTCCACATCTGGACGGCCATTTGAGGGATCCGTGCCGTCGTGCCCGCTCGGTGATGCGGGAGCGGACAACGAGGCAGAGTAGCAAGCGCCCTGTGGCACCTTGGTTTCTGTGTGAGGAAGGCTATACATGTGAAGAAGGTCCGCAGTCATGACCATCGCCACCATTGGAGCTGTCAAACGGTAGATCTTCATACGCCTGCATAGTACCGGTTTTGCTCAGAGCTTCCGGCCGACCGTTCAGACTATCCGCAATGCGCCCTTCCTGCCGCAATTTCACCCACCGTCGCCGAGCCGCCTTGATCGGTATGGTGCAAATGCCCCACCCCGCCGTGCTCCCAATGAGCTCAAGTCTTCTGATTACCTTCGCTTGCGGCTGGCAGGGCGATTGCACTCTTTAGTGACCGCACACCAGCTTGCGGTCCGGATTGTGGTGAAGTTCCACAGTCGAAAGGAGTTAGCGATGGCGACAGTGGCTGCGGAAAAGGGGGAGTTTCTGCGCACGCTCCCGACGGACGACGTGCGCCAAATCATGTGGGGTTTCGCGGACCGGCCGGACCTGCAGATGGTGGTGCAGTCGGCGCGGTCGGTGGCGCGAGGGACGGTGGCGAGGCTGGTGGCCAACGGGGCGCGCAACACGCACGAGTGGACCCCGGAGAAGGCCGCCATGCTGAAGGAATTCGACGCGGCCGGGCTGACCTCTGCGTTCATGGACCCCGAACACGGCGGCTTCATTGAGGGGCCGAAGAACCTGACGTTGTCGCTGATCGCTTTCGAACTGGCCTGGGTGGATGGCGGAGCGGCGACGGGGAGTCTGGCGACATGTCTGGCGCTGGGGCCGATTCACGAACGCGGCACGCCCGAACAGTACGCCGAATACATGGCGCGATGCGTTCCCGCCGCGCCTGGCGAAGATCGGCAGCAATGGCGCGGGGCGTTCGCACTGACCGAACCGCTGCCCTTCGTGGGCGTCGAAACCGGGATGCTCTCCGGCAAAATCAGCATCGCCGAGTGGGAAGACGGCAAGGAGCCCATGCTGAATGTGGAGAAGCGCGGACGCTTCATCACCAACATGGGCTTCGCGAATTTCGTCACCGCGGCGGTGGATTCCGGCGACCCGCGCATCAAGGGAAGCTGCTTCGTGATTCTGGAAGAGGGCGACCCGGGAACGTTCGATCGCGGCACGCCCGCGCGCAAGCTGGTGCATCAGCTTTCGTCCACCAACGACCCGGCGTTTCGGCTGCGCATCCCTGCCAGCCGCATCGTGGGCGGCTACACGGTTAAGGACGGCGTGATCGTTCCGCGTTTCGGGCACGGCGAAATCATCGAGGCGGTGTTCAAACGGACGCGCGTCACCGTGGGCCTGATGACGGCGGCGAAACTGCTCTCGGCGGTGGAGCCGCTCATCCGCTATCAGCGCGACCGTTTTCGCGGGAGTAGCGCGGTGGCGCCGGGCTCTCCGCGTTATGAGCTCGGTCTGCAGCAGAAGCAGGACGCGCTGTACAGACTGGTGGATGTGTGGGCCACCGGCGAAGCGGCGGCGGCGCTGGGGTTCACGGCGGCGCGGATGTTCGATGAAGTGGACCCGCTGGAAAAGCAGAAGGACGAAGTGCTGGCGTCGCGCGGCGTGGGCGGTGGCATGGCCGCGTTCAAGGCTATGCGCGCGGTGGAGAAGCGGGCGCTGGAGTTTCTGGATCTGCAGCGCCAGCCCGCATCGGTTCGCGATGCCGCGCGCTGGGAGGATCTGAACAGCGACGTGCTGGTCCGCTACGCGCTGCTCGATTCGCTGGCCAACGTGTACTGCCCGGCCACCAAACTCTGGAACACGGGACACGGCGCGAACGTGATGCGCGAAGCGGTGAGCCTGATGGGCGGCTACGGCATCACCGAAGACTGTCCTGGTTTTCTCGGCCACAAGTGGATGGATGCGCAACTCGAGGCCACCTACGAAGGTCCCGAAGCCGTGCAGCGCCGGCAGCTTTCGCTGACCATGATCAATCCGCTGTTCCTCGCACAACTGCGCGAGATGGTTTCGGAACTGCGCGGCATTGCCTCACGGCGGCCCGGGACGGGGGCTTGCGCGCTGGCCACGGCGATACAGATGTGGCTGTGGACGGTGGGTCACCTGCAGGTGGCGAAGGATGCCGGTGGAGACACGCTGTATCACAGCACTCGCCAGGGCGTGACGTTCCCGCTGGCCGACGCGCTGTGCTGGCTGCTGTCAGCAAGGTCGCTGATCCTGAGCGTGCTCGAACTTGAAAAGCGCGGCCCGGAGAATCCGGTGGTGTCCGAGGGGCTGGAAGGAACGCTGAACTTCTATCGCGATCTGTGCCACGTGCAAAGTGCGCGGGCGGCGGGCGAAGTGGGACGAATCTGCGCGGGGCTGGTGTTTGGCTACAACCGGCACCCCTCGTGGGAAAACGACGCTGAGGGATGCTATCACGAGGACGAGCTGATCGCGCTCGAATCAGTGATTCCGGGAATCACCAGCGTGCCCACAGACGTCATCGCCGAGGATGGTTCGCATCCGGCGAAGGCCGGGCCGTGCGCCAGGACAGAGGGACTCGAACCGTTCCAGCGGCTGCGCACCAAGATGGACGGGTGTCTCACCGGCTCGGGTCTGGCGAAGGATCGGGCGGCCGAGGCGCTGACGAAGGTGATGATTCCGGCGGCGCTGGACTACCCGGCATGAGATCCATACTGGGCGGCCTGAGAGGCCGCCGCAGGCTGGGAGCCTGCCCCACATATGAGTGATCGCCCGTCCATGGAAGTGGACATCGTCTGCGTCGGCTTCGGGCCGGCGACCGGCGGCTTCCTCCACACCATCGCACCGAAGCTGGCGGAGATGGAAACGCCGCCGACGGTCATCTGCTATGAGCGGGCCGACGGACTGGCCTTCGGCGTCTCCGGCGTGGCTACGCGGGCGCGCGGCATTCGCGCCTCCTTCCCCGAACTCGATCCGGCGCAGATCCCCATGGCCGCGCCGATCCGCGAAGAAAACCTGCTCTACCTGCTCGACCCGACGGGCGCGAGCCGGCGCTCCGTACCGGTGCGCATGCTCGATGGAATTGCCGGAATCGCGCGCGACAACCACGCGGTCGAGCTGCCGTGGATTCCCGGGTTCCTGAGAAAAGATGGCGGTCTGGTGCTGTCCATCGGCCAGTTCAACCAGTGGGTGAGCGAGCAGCTCATGATGACCGGCGCCGTGCAGGTATGGCCAGGAATGCCGGTGGCCGAGCCCCTGATCGAAAAGGGCGCAGTGGTTGGAGTGCGGCTGGCCGATCAGAACGGCGAGCCGGGCATGGACATTCGCGCGGCGCTCACCGTGGTGGCCGATGGGCCTGTCGGGCCGGTGGGCCGGCGCCTCGACGAACACTTCGGTGTGCCGCCGGACTTCGAACGGAACGACTGGGCGGTGGGATCGAAGATGGTTGTGGAACTTCCTTCCGATTGTCCGCTCGCGCCGGGCACGGTGTACCACACCATCGGCTTCCCCGAACCGGACATCTTCGGATTCTTCTACGTGCATCCCGGCAATCTCGCGTCGGTGGGCATCTTTGTGCCGTCGTGGTTCGACAGTCCGGTGCGCACGTCGTATCGATATTTGCAGCACTACATGATGCACCCGTTCCTGTGGCAATACCTGAAGGGCGGAAAGCTGCGGTCCTGGGGGGCGAAGAGCCTGCAGGAATCGGGCCGGCGCGGCGAGCCGTGGCTGGTGGGCAATGGGTACGCGCGAATCGGAGAAGGCTCGGGAAGCACCAACGTCCTCAGCGGCTCGGGTGTCGATGAAGCGTGGACCACTGGCGTACAACTCGGAGAGAGCGTGCTCGAGCTGATGCCCGAGAAGGCGCCATACACCAGCGAAAACCTGAAACGCACCTACGTGCGGCGGCGGCGCGAGGGCTGGCTGGACCAGGAAAGCCGGGTGGCCGAGAACGCGCGGAACGGGTTCCAGCGGGGATTCCTGACGGGGCTGATCGGCATGGGGCTGGCGGGCGTGACGCGCGGACGAGTCACCGTGCATGCCAACTCCCGTGCGTCGCAGGATCGCGTGCAGCCGGTGGAGAGATATTTCGGCGGGCGCATCCCGGCGGCCGAGATCGCGCGGATCGACAAGCAGTGCCGCACCGATGGAGTGCCGCTGCACGATCGGCTGATGGATCGCGTGGGCTGGCCGAAGATCCCGTTCGACGGCGAATTGCTGGTGTCGCACCAGGACGCCTTGCTGATTGGCGGCAAGGTGCAGGGCGCGGCGGGCTTTGGCGATCACGTGCGGTTTGTCGATCATGAACTTTGCGAGTTGTGCCGCCGCCGGATTTGCCTGGAGATGTGTTCTGGAGAGGCGATCGCGCCAGCGAAAGACGGCGGAGCGCCGGTCTTCGATCGCGAGAAGTGTGTGCACTGCGGGGCCTGCCTGTGGAACTGCGACAACATCCAGTTTGCCGCGGGCGGGGGCGGTTTGCATTCGGCGGAGAACTAAAACTGAGAAAAAGATGGCGATGAGCAACTCATTCCACATTGTGGTTTGCGGCGGCATTGTGCCGGACCCGCTGCAGACACTGGAGCCGGTGATCGGTCCGAACGGTCCGGCGCTGAAGAACGAGCTGTTGCTGCCTCACGTGCTCGACCCTTGGGCGGCGCATGCGCTCTACGAGGCCGCGCATCTGGCGAAGGCGCACGCGGGAAGCAAAGTCTGGCTGGTGAGCCTGGCATCGAAGGCCAAGCTGCAACAAGTGATGATGACCGTGGCGCAACGCGTGCCGCTCGAGCTGGTGGCGGTGGATGGGCCATCCGGTGGTTTCACGGATTCGTTCGAGGTTGCGGCGGCGCTGGCCGGAGCCATCGAGGCGATTCCGGGACTGGATCGCACGCGTCTGCTGCTTCTGGGCGGCTGGGAATCGGCCTCGCGCGCCGCGGGCGCGACGATGCAGATGGTGGGCGAGCGGCTGGGGATCACCGAGCAGTTCCAGGGCGTGGACGAACTGACGGTGGGCGAGGACGGCTCGCTGCGGATCCTCGAGCGCGTGGAAGGCGGTCAGCATCAGGTGTCGGTTTGCTCGGGCCCGCCGGCGGTGCTCGGCTGGGCCACCGGGAATCTGCCGGAGCCCGCGAACAGCCCGCAGATCGGGATGCAGAACATGCGCCTGATTCTGCCGGCGCTGCAGAAGGCGAAGGCCGCGCAGGTAGGCGCGGGATGCACGTTTGCTAACGTGGCTCTGCCGAAGCAGCAGCGCGAAACGCGCATGGTGAAGGATACGCCGGTGGAAGAGATCGCGCGCGAGATCGTGGAATGGATCGTGGCGGAATGAGCGAGACAATTCTTCTCCTGGCACACACGGAAGCCGATGGTTCCCTGAGCCGGCTCGCGCTCGAAACGCTGGCGGCGGCGAAATCACTCGGCGGCGCGCTCGTGGTGGGGCTGATCGGCGGCGACGTGCAGACGGCAGCCGACAGCATCGCGGGATGCGGAGCAGCGCGGTTTCTGAGCGTCGCCGGCGAGGCCTTCGCAGAATCGCGTTATTCGACCGATGCGGCCGCTGCGGAAGCTCTGGTCAAAGCCGCGCAGGCCACCATCGTGATCGCGCCGCAGACGTCGCGATTCGCGCGATGCATGGCGGGTGTGGCGCAGCGCCTCGGTGGGCGGATCGACACGCATGTTACGGCCATTGCGGAAGGCCCGCAGATCACGCGCTGGTATTACCGCCAGCGCATGGAAGCCGTGATCGAACGAGCCCAGCGGCCCTGGTTCCTGCTGGTGGAAAGCGGCATCGCCGAGCCGTATCCGAGCCGCGACCGGGAGGGAGCGGTTGCCGTCGAGATGCTCCCAGTTGAGGTCTCCTCCCGCACGCGCGTCCTCGGCCGCCAGGCGCCGAAGGCCGAACAGCAGACCATCCGTCCAGACGCGAAACTCCTCTTCGTAGCCGGCGCGGGGTGGACGAAGAAGCAAGCCGATGGCGCGGCGCACATCGATGACGCTGCGCGGCTGATTCTGGGCTTTCTCGCCGCGACCGGCGCTTCGCTGGGAAGCAGCAAATCGCTGGTCGATCTGAGCGGCGAAGGCCAGGCTGTCCTCCCGTTCCTCTCGCACATGAATCAGGTCGGCCAGACCGGGTCCACCCCGCGACACCCCAAAGGGCTCTCCACCTGCTGCCACGGCGAAGAGCCGCACGTCGTCGGATGGCGGTTCATCCGTGAGCGGCGCGTGATCAACCTGGACGCCAACTGCGGCTGGGCTCGCGGGAAAGCGGACGTGTTGTATGTCGCCGACGCCTTCGCCGTCATGGAGCGCGTTAACGCGTTGTTGGCGGAGACGGCGACGTGACGATGGACACGCGGCGAAAGCCGCGTTTATGCGGAGCGCGGCTGCCGCCGCGCGTCCCTGGAGACAGCGTAAACTGAGTTTTTGTTTCCTCCAAGGAGGTCTGATTGAGTATCACTGTAGGCGTGATCAAAGAAACGTTCCCGGGCGAACGGCGCGTGGCCATGGCTCCCAAAGTCATGGACATGCTCGCCAAAGTGGGCGCGCAGTTCGTGGTCGAGCGCGGCGCGGGAATGGATGCCGGGTTTCCCGACAAGGAATATGAGGCAAAAGGCGCGCGGATGGCCGCAACCGCGGACGAAGTGCGCCAAACCGTACAAGTGTTGCTCCAGGTTCGCGTGGAGGATTCGCCCGCGCTGCAGAATGGCCAAATCGTGGCCGGCATGTGCGACCCGCTGAGCGAGCCGCAGTTCATCGCGAAGATCGCCCAGCGCGGCATCACTTTGTTTTCCATGGAGCTGATTCCGCGCATCACCCGTGCGCAAAGCATGGACGTGTTGTCGTCCATGGCAACGGTGGCCGGCTACAAGGCCGTGCTGCTGGCGGCGGTGGAGCTGCCGCGCATGTTCCCGCTGATGATGACGGCGGCTGGAACAATTCCCGCGGCGCGCGTTCTGGTGCTGGGAGCGGGCGTGGCCGGATTGCAGGCCATCTCCACGGCGCGCCGTCTGGGCGCCATCGTCAGCGGCTACGACGTGCGCGCGGCGGTGAAGGAACAGATCGAAAGCCTGGGCGCGAAGTTCGTGGTGATCGACGTGGGCGAGAGCGGCGAGGGCTCCGGCGGTTACGCGAAGCAGATGAGCGCGGAAGCCATCCAGCGGCAGCGCGACGCCCTGGGGAACGTGATGCGCGAGATGGACGTGGTGATCACCACCGCGGCCGTTCCCGGCAGGAAAGCCCCTCTGCTGATCACCGCCGACATGGCGCGCTGCATGGCGCCGGGTTCGGTGATTGTGGATCTGGCGGCCGAGCGCGGCGGCAACTGCGAGCTGACGAAGCCCGGCGAGAAGGTGGTGGATAACGGCGTTGCCATTCTGGGGCCGGTGAATCTACCGGCGTCGATTCCGTATCACGCCAGCCAGATGTACGCGCGCAATGTTTCGACTTTCATGAAGAACATGATCGACAAGGAAGGCGCGATCAATATCGATCTTGCCGACGAGATTACGAAGGAGACGCTGGTGGCGCGCAACGGGAAGGTGGCGAATCCGCGCGTGGAAGCGCTGTTGGGAGCGGAGGTGAAAGCATGAGCGTGCATAATCCATCGGATGTTTTCGAACTCGGCATTCTGAGCGTTTACGTATTTCTGCTGGCTGTAATCCTCGGCCTCGAGCTGGTGCGGCGCGTTTCTCCGCTGCTGCACACGCCGCTGATGTCGCTGACCAACGCGATCTCGGCGATTTCCGTGGTCGGCGGCATTCTGATCGCGGGTGAGAAGGACGTGCGTACGCTGCCGCAGATCCTCGGTCTGGTGGCGGTGACCGCGGCGATGCTGAACATCGTGGCCGGCTTCATGATCACCGACCGCATGCTGAAGATGTTCAAGCGCGAGCCGACCAAGGGAGGGAAGCACTAATGGAAGGTTTTACGCAATACTTCTGGCAGTTCGCTTACCTGTTTGCGGCTTTCGCCACGGTCTTCGCCATCAAGTGGCTGAATCATCCTTCCACGGCGCGGCGCGGCGTCATTACCGGCGAAATCGGTTTTGCGCTCGCAATCATCGGCACATTCCTTCGCGCCGAAGTATCGCCCAGTCACTACCTGAGCATTCTGATCGCAATTGTGATTGGCGCAATGATCGGCGCTCCCATGGCCCGGCTGATGCCCATGACCGCGGTGCCGCAGTTCACCGCGCTGTCGCATGCGTTCGGCGCGCTCGCGGCCGCGCTGGTCGGCACTGCCGAGTACTACATGACGGACACGCCGCCGCACGGCTTCACCATCGTGGCGCTCATCATCGAGGTGCTGCTGGGCTTCCTGACATTCACGGCGAGCCTGATGGCGTTCGGCAAACTGCAGGGCCTGGTTCCCTCGCCGCCCATTACCTACAAGGGTCAGAACTTCGTGAACCTGACTTTCCTCGCGTGCGGTGTTGTCTTCGGCGTCTGGCCGATGCTGACCACTGCCCCGGTTTGGGTATATCCGGCGTTCGTCCTGATCGCTCTGATCTTCGGCGTCATGTTCATTCTGCCCATCGGCGGGGGCGACATGCCCACGGTGATTGCGCTGCTGAACTCGTTTGCGGGCGCCTCGGCGTGCGCCATGGGCTTCACCCTGGAGAACCGGCTGCTGATCATCGCCGGCGCGCTGAACGCGGCCTCGGGCTTCATTCTCTCGGTGATCATGTGCAAGGCCATGAACCGCTCGTTCACTAATGTGCTGTTCGGCGCGTTCGGCCAGGTGCAGGATAAGGCGGTGGGGAAGGCGGAGAAGCGTCCGGTGCGCAGCGCGAGCGCGGAAGACGCGGCCATGCTGCTGGCCAATTCGTCGAAGGTGATCATCGTGCCCGGCTACGGCATGGCGGTGGCCCAGGCGCAGCACAAGGTGCGCGAGCTTTCCGATCAGCTCATCAAGCGCGGCGTGGACGTGCAGTTCGCCATCCATCCGGTGGCCGGACGCATGCCCGGTCACATGAACGTGCTGCTGGCCGAAGCGGACATTCCCTACGACCGCCTGCACGAGATGGAGGACATCAACGGCGAGTTCCCCGAGTGCGACGTGGCGCTGGTGATCGGCGCCAACGACGTGGTGAATCCGGCGGCGCGGCACGACAAGACCAGCCCGATTTACGGCATGCCCATTCTGGACGTGGACAAGGCGCGCACCGTGATGGTCATCAAGCGCAGCATGAACCCCGGTTTCGCGGGCATCGAGAACGAGCTCTACTACGATCCGAAGTGCCTGATGCTGTTCGGCGACGCCAAGAGCTTCGTGGCCGAGATCGTGAAGGAAATCAACGCCCAGGTGCCGGTGGGGGCGTAGGGGTAAAAACCCGAGCCCACGACGATACCAGGTCAAGTCAGGCGGTTCAGTGGGCGCCCCTCCTTCTCTCCGTAGCTGCGCCAATGGTGAAAGCCGCTGACCAGCTCGCCCTCTCGCACGGCTTGTTCCACGTCCGGGTTGGCTTCAAGGTAGGCGCCTTCCCGGAAGTTCGGGCATTCCGCCGGGATGCCGTGGCTGCGAAGAAACATGCCGACAACTTCTCCGACGGCTTGATCGGTTACGTGCACGTGATCCTCTAAATAGGCTTTGGTGCGAGGCGCCACGGCTATCATGTCATAACTGGGAAAGTAATCGACATCCTTGTTCGCGCGAGCGAACTCCTCGGCGGCCACTCTTAGGACTGCCTTCGAGCGGGCGTTTGCAACTACCGGATCCTGGCCAGTGAAGCTTAAATCCAGAGGCACCGGCGAAACCGTAGGCGCCGGCGTTAATGTCACCCGCCTGCAACGCCACCACTGTCGGAGCCGATGCGGCCGACGCGAGCGCGCGTTCGAAATCGTGGGCTTCGACGAACGTGATGTGATCGCTCCCCACACCGAGCAATCGAACCGCACGGGTGATGGAGCCGTGAGCGTCGCTGGTCAGAATACGGATGGGGGGTGCGCCCGCGAGGCCCTTGCGCTCGACGTCCCACCCACGTCTGGAGAGCAGCGCGTGGCGAGCGGCCGCGAGGCAGGTGACATGGGCCATTTGACAGCCGCTGACCAAAGCGAAGCTGGCAGTCCGGGGCAGTCCGAGTATCTCTTTGAGCCACGCTCCGGCCACTTCCTCCACCACGGACGCCGCTGGTGCACACGCGTAGAGCGCGGCGTTCTGGTCCCACGCGGAGGTGAGCCAGTCGGCTGCGAGCGCCGAGGGCAGCGAGCCGCCAATGACCCATGCGAAGAAGCGCCCGCCGGCACTCCCGAGTAATCCGCCCTCGACATTGCGGACAAGATCGGCAATCACCCGGTCGGCCGGCACGCCATCGTCGGCAAGCGCGCGACTGAGCCGTTGGCGGAGGGTTGCGAGGTCCGCGGTCGCGTTCACCGGCTGCTGGTCGAGGCCATCGAGCCACGCCAGCGCGTGCTGCAGCGCCGCGGTCAGCGCCGCTGATTCCGAATTTCTGTTAGTCACAAAACTGTTAGTCACAAATCGAGGCTACAACGGGCCGACCGCCGTCACTGGCCGAAAACGGCTCTGGCACCGGAACTTTCCGCCTCGCCGAGGCGTACCCTATATGACAGTGAAGACATCCCGCAGGGAACTCCTGAGGGCTGTCGCGGCCGGAGCATTCGCGTCTCGCCTGCCACTGGCGGCGCTCCTGCCTGACAGACCGCTCGTCAGCATCGTGAAAATCCGAAACGGCGACATCGACTCCGCGGTGGAGCATGCCATCGAGCTGCTGGGTGGAATGCGGGAAATCACTCGAGGCAGGGACCGCATCATGCTTAAGCCGAACCTCGTGTCCCCCGCGCCGCGAGCGACCACAAAGATCCCGGTGATCCGCACACTGGCCCGGCTCATGAAGGCCGCCGGCAAAGACGTCTCCATTGGCGAGGGCTCGGCCGCTGCGCCGCCATTCAACGTTCACGGTGCCGAGGTCTTCCGCACCACCAAACACGAGCTGCTCGACCCCATGCAGCAGGATGTCTTCGACAAGCTCGGCTACACCGAACTGGCGAAATCGCTGCACGTGCCGCTGGTGAATCTGCACACGGGGGACCTCGCCGAAGTCCCGCTGCCCGGCGCTTTTGTCTTCGACAAGCTCACCGTCCATCGCTCGCTGGTGGAGACGGACCTTTTGTGCTCGGTTCCCATGATGAAGACGCACGCGCTGGCCGGCGTCACGCTGGGGATGAAGAACCTGGTGGGCGTTTATCCGGGCGCCGTGTATCAAGCCGTGCGCGGGCGCATGCACGATGCCGCCGCGAAGGTGGAGCCCTCGGGCACCGCCGCCGCTGTTGTGGACATGGTGCGGGCGAACAAGCTTGGCCTGGTGGTCATCGACGGATCCACGGCAATGGAAGGCGACGGCCCTAGTACCGGACCGCTGGTCCCGATGGACACCATCGTCGCCGGAACGAATCCGCTGGCCACTGACATGGTCGGCGCGGCCCTGATGGGGTTCGATCCCGCCGAAATCCCCACGTTCGTCTGGGCGAACAAAGCCGGCCTGCACCCGGAGCGGCTGGATCAGATCGAGATTCGCGGCGAATCCATCGAAAGCGTGAAACGGCCCTTCGCGCGGCCGCACATCGTACCGTGGAGCGTCGCCCGCAGCGTCTGGGCGACCCGCGAGATCTGAAGCCGCGGCAATTCACGGAGGGCTTTTCCTCGCTTCATCGTGGCGATATCATTCTGGAGGAGGAATTCAGGCGATGAGCCGGCGATTGTACCGGTTTTGCATTTTCGCCTGCGCGCCCCTGAGCGCCCAGTCGTACCTCAATCTCAGCTTCGAGACTGTGTCGGCGCAAGGTCCCACGGGTTGGTACGCATTCAGCTCGAATCCGGTTTATCAGTTCGTCATCGACACCAGCACGGCAGTGGATGGGGCGCAGAGCCTGCGAATTTCGTCTACGGCGGCGACCAGCAGCGACTATGGCGGCGAATACGAGTATCTCACCGCGAGTCCGGCCGCCGGAAAAACCTTTGATTTTTCGGGCTATATATGTACCCAGACGGTCAATAATTCCGCCTTTCTTTGGGTAAATGCATACGATTCCCAGTACAATTTCCTCACGGGAACAGGTTCCTCTTCGGCGCAAGGTACTACAGCCTGGCAGCGTTACAGTCTGTCGTTCGCCGTGCCCGCCGGCGCGGTGTATCTTTCCTACGGCGTCCAGCTCAACGGCAGCGGAACGGCCTGGTTTGATAATCTCGCCATCGATGTCGACGGCCAGCCGTACTTTCCCAACCCAACCCCCCAGCAGATCCAATGGATCCAGGCCAATGTGTTTCCGTTCACCAGTCTCGATCCCGACGCGGATTTTGCCGATCTGCAGCCACTGAAGAACATCATTGGCAACGCGCGCATCGCCGGTCTCGGCGAGGCCACGCACGGCACTTCCGAGATCTGGCGCATGAAGACACGGCTGTTCTCGTTTCTGGTTCAGGAGATGGGGTTTAACATTCTCGCCATGGAAGCGCAGATGCCCGAGGCTGCGCGGCTCAACGACTACATTCAGACCGGCATTGGCGACCCCCGGGAGCTGCTGAAGGGGATGAATTATTTCAACTGGAACATGCAGGAGATCCTGGACATGATCGAATGGATGCGCCAGTATAATGCCTCGGGGAAAGGCCACATCCAGTACATGGGCCTCGACATGAACATGGCCGACGTCGCCATGGAAAATGTGATCGGCTTCGTGCGCAAGGCGGATCCGGGCCTGCTGGCTTCGGTCGAATCCAGCTACGCCCAGGTCGGCCCGCTGCTGCTTCCCAGCGTCGGCGACCAGTCAACTCTTGCCGCGGTTCAGGCCGGTTTCGCCGCTGCACAGAACGTTCTCGCCCAGCTTCAGGCGAACCGGCCGGCATACCTGCGCTACATGCCTGCGACCGAGGTGGATTGGGCCATTCAGAACGCCACCATCGCGGTGCAGGCCGTCCACATGGCCCTGGGTGCTATCACGGGCGACGGCACTGTCCGAGACGCCTCCATGGCGGCCAACGCGGAGTGGATCGCCGCACATGCGCCGCCGGGCTCGCGCATCGTGCTGTGGATGCATAACGGCCACATCAACAAGGAGCCCGGAGCGACCGGCGGGATTCTGGCCCAGGACTTCGGATCGAGCTATGTGACCATCGGCACCGCTTTTCACTCGGGAAGTTACTTCGCGTGCACGGGCTCGGGTTGTCCGGGCGTGCCGCCCGGCCTCACGGGCGATTTTCCCGCCCTCGACTCCTTTGCCGGAAGCGCGGAGTACTTTTTCCATGCGACCGGAGTGCCGCAACAGATCCTGAACACGGGGCTCGCGGATGCCGGCAATCCCGGATCCTCCTGGCTGTTGGGCGGGCTTGAGTTCAGAACGATCGGATATCCCGAACTGGATGGGTTCTGGGAGTTCAACCCCACCTCACGTCTTGCTCAGGACTTCAATGCCCTGGTGTTCTTCGACCAGACTACCGCCGCCACCGAGTTGCCGAAGGGCCCCATGGATCTCGCGGTGTTCGCTCCGGGGAACCCACAGTGTGGATCGCTCGACGTGCCGTATCTGCAAACGCCGGCGCCGGGGGACGGAACGCCGGTATCTCTACCCGATGGAACGCTCGGGGTGCCCTATACGGAGACTCTCGAAGCTGGCGGCGGAGAATGCCTGGAATGGCCTGATACCGTCCCGCTGTCATGCCCGCAGGGGGTGTGGCCTCTGTATGGGGGCTGGACGGTGACCGATGGCGCGCTGCCGGCCGGGCTCACGTTGAGCGCGGATGGTGTTGTGAGCGGCACTCCGACGCAAACCGGCGCGTCCTCGTTTACCGTGGGCGTCGCAAACAATGCCTTCCCGGAGACGGCATCTGGGCGGCTCTCGCTCACCATTGGTGCGGCGCCGCATGGAAGACAAGCGAAGGCCGAGCGCCCTCCTGTCTGCCGGGCGGTGGGAGCACGAAGGTAGTCTCGCGGGCCGCTTCCTTCATCCCCGCAGCTCGCGCCGAATTCCCGCGTTTTGTGCGCGGTTGAACACCAGCCAGCGCCTGCGGATCGCCTCCAGGTCCACTGCGCTCCATGACGCGCGCATGATCCCATCGGGGACGTGGCCCGGGCCGAGCAACAGGTGGCCGAGTTCGTGCGCCATTACGCAGCCGATCACCGCATCGGCGTCCGCCCCGGTGCGCGCAGCCAGCGACTGCACAACCCGGTAGTACACGTCGGCCATGTAGCCGCCCTGCGGGCCGACGAACGCGCGGCCCAGCATATCCAGCGATGCCGGACTCGGAGTCGAGGGCGGCTGGTCGGCACGCAGCCGGATGGTGAACCAGTGCCGGCTTACCGCTTCTTCCGATACCGGTCCGCTTCCGCACTTCGCCTGAACCACCTCCACCCCCACGCGGTGGAACACAGCCGAAAGCGAGGCTTCGGCGCGTCTGACTGAAGCGTCCGGCAGGTGACCTGGGTTACAAAACGACACATGAATGGTCTCGTCTGCGCTGAGCGCCGCAATCGAAAGCAGCATACAAATCCATGGCGTAACGTTCACGGCAGGGCCCTCGGGCGGCCTGTCTGATGGTGACCGGAAGCGTCGGCGGTGTGCAGGTGCGTACGGCACGGCAGCCGCTGCGTCCTTTCCAGTTCATGTGGTTGGCTGTGGCGCGCGGCGAGCAGGTATCGCCCGCACCGTGCGGTACGCTCGGTGCGCTATCCCGATTCCCAACGGACCAGCCGCTCGTTCCCGTCCCCCGGCGCCCCGCAACGTCTGGGACGCGCGAAATCCGAATCTACGGCGAGTCGCGTTCCTTTGTGCCCTCGGTGGGGAACACAATTGTGGCGTTGGCGTCGAATTTGCGGTAGTCGCTGTAGTGGATCTCGTCGCGTTCCTCGATGTCGTTGGCATGGACATAGGTTGATGCCGTCCGAGGAAGCAGATGCCGCTTCCCAGCGATCTCCACCTCGCCATAATCCAGCAGATAGGCGGCTGCAACAACCGGCGCTCGCTCGGGAAGGTCGGCATCGATTATCAGGCGGAGGACTTGACCCGTTTGCGGGTCGGCATAGACGAAGCCGCGATGAGCGGTAATCATTGCCGGGCAACAGATTCGGTAGCCCGAATGGGCTGCGTCGACAGAATACGTGAATACTGCCGCAGTCTTCCCGCCGCTGGTCTGCCAGTGATCCCAGGTGAGGTCGGGGGCAGACCTGAAGATTTCTTTCATCATTCCGGCGAACTCTCCCCAGGCGACCTTGCCGTGAAACTCATCGAACGTCTTCGAGGTTCGTGTGTTGTCCACGAGCTTCAGTTTGTAATGATCGGCTCCGCCAACATAGCCGACGTCGGCGGTATACGAACCAGCGGGTTGCCATACGAGCCGCGTCAGGGCTAACGGAACACGCGCATCGAAGTCCCTCGGATGCAGGCGAGGGTCGTTGAAGGAGTAGGCGACGAACAGCCGGCCCTCGCGCGTGCACGTGAAATCCGGAAGGCCGGCCAGATATCCGGCGGAATAGAGCCGCAGGGAAGCGACCATGGTGCTGGTCTCGCTCGGCGACGGACGAGGGATGAAGGAGAGCGGCTCCTGCTCGGGACGCGGCAGCGAGCGGGACTTCTTTCCGAGCATCTCGAGCTCGTGAACGGTAGCTGGTCCGGCGCCCATTTGCCGCAGGATGTCAATCGTCGAATCCGACAGCGACTCGCTAAGCCGAATGGCGTAGAGCTGGCGTGAAATACGGAAATCGCTTCGGTCCACTGCGAGCGACGCAGTCAGCGCGTTCACAAGGTCCGCGACAGTCGTGCGCGGTTCGGCGGCGAGGGCGATGCCGCAGCAGCAAAGCGCCAGTGCGCCGATACGACCTCTCATAGCTCGATTATGCCTCCGGGCGACGCCTGGCGACGAGGGGCTTTTCCGCAACGTCGGGGCGTCTCGCGAAATCTGACCGTCCGCATCCGGCGACACCCGCGGTGCGCTATCCCGTTTCCAACTGACCCTCGGAGTCATCCAATAACAGAATGAAGAAACTGCTGGCGTTGATCGCGGCGAACCCATTGAAAGCGTGAAACGGCCCTTTGTGCGGCCGCACATCGTACTCTGGAGCGTCGCCCGCAACGTCTGGGACGCGCGAAATCCGAATCTACGGCGAGTCGCGTTCCTTTGTGCCCTCGGTGGGGAACACAATTGTGGCGTTGGCGTCGAATTTGCGGTAGTCGCTATAGTGGATCTCGTCGCGTTCGTCAATGCCACCGGCACTGGCGTAGCTTGATGTCGTCAGAGGCAGCAGATACCGCTTCCCAGCGATGTCCACCTCGCCATAATCCAGCAGAAAGGCGGCTGCAACAACCGGCGCTCGCTCGGGAAGATCGGCATCGACTATCAGGCGGAGGATTTGACCCGTTTGCGGGTCGGCATAGACGAAGCCGCGATGAGCGGTGACCATTGCCGGGCAGCAGACTCGGTAGCCTGAACGGGCTGCGTCGACACGATAGGTGAATACTGCCGCGGTCTTCCCGCCGCTGGTCTGCCAGTGATCCCAGGTGAGCGTGGGGGCAGACCTGAAGATTTCTTTCATCATTCCGGCGAACTCTCCCCAGGCGGCCTTGCCGTGGAGCTCATCGAACGTCCTCGATGTTCGTTTGTTATTCACGACCCTCAGTTTGTAATGATCGGCTCCGCCAACATAGCCGACGTCGGCGGTATACGAGCCAGCGGGTTGCCACACCGGCCGCATCAGCGCCAACGGAATACCCGTATCGATTTCCTTCGGATCCACGCGAGAGTCGTTTACCGGGTAAGCGACGAACAGCCGGTCCTCGCGCGTACACGTGAAATCCGGAAGGCTGGCCAGATATCCGGAAGCATAAAGCCGTATGGAAGCGACCATGGCACTCGTCTCGCTCGGCGACGGGCGAGGAGTGAAAGAAAGCGGCTCTCGCTCAGGGTACGGAAGCGAGCGGGACTTGTTGCGGAGCTTCTCAAGCTGACGAATGGTGGCTGGTCCGGCGCCCATTTGCCGCAGGATGTCAATCGTCGAGTCCGACAGCGACTCGCTAAGCCGAATGGCGTAAACCTGGCGTGAAATACGGAAATCGCTTCGGTCCACTGTGAGCGACGCGGTCACCGCGTTCACAAGGTCCGCGACAGTCATCCGCGATTGAGCCAGGATCGCGGAACAGCAATAGAACGCAAGCGCGGCGGCACGCGTTCTCATGGCTCGATTATCCCGCCGAGGGGTTCCGGTGCGCTATTCTGATTCCCAACTGACCCTCGGAGTCATCCAATAACAAAATGAAGAAACTGCTGGCGCTGAACCGCGGCGAGATCGCCATTCGCATCCTGCGCGCGGCCAACGAACTGAAGATCCGCACCGTGGCGGTCTATTCGCAGGAGGACCGCCTCAGCCTGCATCGCTTCAAGGCGGACGAAGCCTATCTGGTGGGTGTCGGCAGGGGCCCGGTGCAGGCCTACCTGGACGTCGAGGGGATCGTTGCGCTGGCGAAAGAAAAGGGCGTGGACGCCATCCACCCCGGCTACGGTTTCCTGTCGGAGAATCCGGCTCTGGCGCGGGCCTGCGCGGACGCGGGCATCACGTTCATCGGTCCCGACGCGCGCCTGCTGGAGCTGTTGGGAGACAAGACGGCGGCGCGGCGGCTGGCCATCGAAGCGGGGATTCCGGTGATCAGGGGGACCGAGGCGCCGGTCACCGGTATTTCCGAAGCGCAAAAAATCGCAGCCGACATCGGCTATCCGCTGATGATTAAGGCGGCATTCGGCGGCGGCGGACGCGGCATGCGCGTGGTGGAGCGCCCCGAAGATCTGGCCTACCGAATTCAGGAAGCCCGGCACGAGGCGGGCGCGGCGTTCGGCAACGACGCTGTTTTCCTGGAACGCTACATCCGCCGTGCGCGGCACATCGAGATCCAGATCCTGGCCGACCAGCAGGGCAACGTCGTTCATCTGCACGAGCGCGATTGCTCCGTGCAGCGCCGCAATCAGAAGGTGGTGGAGGTAGCGCCCGCTGTCAACCTTGCCGATTCCATCCGCCATGGTCTCGCCGACGCGGCCGTGAAGCTCGCTCGCGCCGCCCGCTACACCAACGCGGGCACCGTCGAGTTCCTGGTGGATGCCGATTCCGGCGAGTGGTTCTTCATTGAGGTCAACCCGCGCATCCAGGTGGAGCACACGGTAACCGAGATGGTGACGGGCATCGACGTGGTTCGCTGCCAGATCCAGATCGCCCAGGGCAAGCCGCTGTTTGGGCCGGACATCAACCTGCCGCCGCAGGATCAGATGCCGGTGCACGGCTACGCGCTGCAATGCCGCGTCACCACCGAAGACGCCGCGAACAACTTCGTGCCCGATTACGGCCGCCTGCAGACTTACCGCTCGCCGGCAGGTTTCGGCATCCGGTTGGACGGAGCTTCGGCGTACGGAGGAGCGGTGATCACACCGTTCTACGATTCGTTGCTGGTGAAAGTGACCGCGTGGGGACGCGAGTTTCCGCAGGCCTGCCAGCGCATGGATCGCGCGCTGCGGGAGTTCCGCATTCGCGGCGTCAAGACGAACATCCCGTTCCTCGAAAACGTGGTGAACGACGCCAGCTTCCAGGCGGGCGCGGTGACCACGCGGTTTCTGGACGACACGCCCGCGCTGTTTCATTTTTCGCCGCGCAAGGATCGGGCTACGCGGCTTCTCTCTTATCTCGGGCATGTGATTGTCAATGGCAATCCCGAAGTGGCCGGGAGGCCGCGCCCCAAGGAGTTCCTGGCGGCGCCGATTCCTCCGCACATTCCCGGCGAGCCGCCCGCGGGCACGAGGCAGTTGCTGGATCGACTCGGCGCGGAAGGCTTCGCCCGCTGGACGCGCGAGCAGACGCGCCTGCTGATGACCGACACGACGTTCCGCGACGCGCATCAGTCGTTACTCGCCACCCGCCTGCGCACCTACGATATGGCCGCCATCGCGAACTTCGTCGCACATCGGTTGTCCAATCTGTACAGCCTGGAAATGTGGGGCGGCGCAACCTTCGATGTGTCGCTGCGCTTTCTGCACGAGGACCCGTGGGAGCGGCTGCGCAAGCTGCGCGAAGCCATCCCGAACATCTGTTTTCAAATGCTGCTGCGCGCGTCGAACGCCGTCGGCTACACCGCGTATCCCGACAATGTCGTCGAGGAGTTCATCGCCGAAGCCGCGCGTCAGGGCATCGACATTTTCCGCATTTTCGATTCGCTCAACTGGCTGCGCAACATGGGCGTCTCCATGGAGGCGGTGCGGAAGAGTGGAAAGGTCTGCGAAGCGGCGATTTGCTACACGGGCGACATCCTGGATCCGAAGCGCGATAAATACTCGCTGCAGTACTACGTACGCCTCGCGAAGGAACTGGAGAGGATGGGCGCGCACATGCTCGGCATCAAGGATATGGCCGGCTTGTGCAAGCCGTTCGCGGCGCGCCGGCTGGTGGAAACGCTGCGCCAGGAGATCGGCATTCCCATTCACTTCCACACGCACGATACCAGCGGCGTGAACGCGGCCTCGGTACTGATGGCATCGGAAGCCGGTGTGGACGCCGCCGACGGCGCCATCGCATCGATGAGCGGGACAACCAGTCAGCCCAATCTAAACTCCATGGTGGCCGCGCTCAATCACACGGCGCGCGCCACCGGCCTGGACCTCGACGCTCTCAACACCTGCGCCGATTACTGGGAAACGGTGCGCGCGTGGTACCTGCCGTTCGACACCGCTTCGTCGTCGGGCACGGCCGAGGTCTACGAGCACGAGATGCCCGGCGGCCAGTATACGAACCTCAGGGAGCAGGCCACGTCCATGGGGCTCGGAGCTCGCTGGCACGAAATCACGCGCGCCTACGCGCAGATCAACATGGCTTTCGGCGACATCGTGAAGGTGACGCCCTCCAGCAAAGTGGTCGGCGACCTGGCGTTGTTCCTGGTCAGCCACAACATGACCATCGCGGAACTGGAGAATGCCGGGCCCGAACACAATTTCACGCTGCCGAATTCGGTGGTGGAGATGTTCGCGGGGTCGCTCGGCGAGCCCGAAGGCGGCTGGCCGCCGAAGCTCCGCGAGGTGATTCTGCGCGGCGCGGCCACGAAACCCGGACGCCCCGGCGAGCACCTGCCCGGTGTGGACTTCGATCACGTTTCGCACAACGTAGAGAAGAAACTCGGCCATCACATCTCGCACACCGACCTGATGAGCTACCTGATGTACCCGGAGGTGTTCCTTAAGTTCGCGAAGGCCCGCTCGTCGTGGGGTCAGCTCGACGTTGTGCCGACGCCGCAATTTTTCTACGGGCTGCAGCGCGGCGAGGAGATCACCGTCGAGCTGGAGCAGGGCATATCGCTCATCATCAAGCTGCTCACGGTCGGAGACGGCCAGCCCGACGGCACCCGTACCGTTTTTTACGAGCTGAACGGCCAGCCGCGCGAAGTCGTGGTGCGCGACGAATCGCTGAAGGACAAAGTGGAGACGCGGCCCAAAGCCGATCCGGCCAATCCCGGGCACGTGGGCGCGCCGATACCCGGCGCGGTGACCTCGATCTCCGTTGACATCGGCAGCCATGTTGAGAAGGGCGACCGCCTGCTGATAATGGAAGCAATGAAGATGCAATCCACCGTTTACGCGCCTATGAGCGGCAAGATCGCTCAAAAGCTGGTGAATATCGGCGATAAGGTGGATTCGAAAGATCTGCTAATGGTGATCGAGCCGGCCTGACGGCGGCATCGCAGCCCGACACTTCGCAGATCGCCATACCCGGACCGCTTGTCCCACATGCCAACCACGCGGGCAAGTGGTATTTCCGCAGGCCCGGGTTCGTCAAGGGCGCCTGGAGCCCGCGTACGGGTATGGCCCGGACGCCGTGACGCACAGGGTCACTCTGGCGCAGGATTGCAACCGCATCGCGAATCGCATTCAAGAGGTACTGGAGGATGCCAATATCAAGCTGGCATCGGTGGCTACGGATGCACTGGGTGCATCCGGCCGGCAGATGATTCAGGCCGTCATCGGAGGACAACGGGGCGGCATCGCGCTGGCCGAGATGTCGAAGGGGCTGCTCCGGAACAGATTCCGGAACTGAAGTTGGCGCTGATGGGGCGGGTGACGGAACATCATCAGTTTCTGCCGCAGGAAATGCTGGACGACCTGCGTCATGTGGAATCGAAGATGAGCAAAGTGGAAGCCGAGATCGAGAAGCGTTTGCGCTCTTTTCAGGATGAAGTCGCTCGATTGTGCACCATTCCCGGTGTGGACTGGATGACCGCGTGGGGGCTGCTGTCGGAGATCGGGAGCGAATCGCCTACGCCATCGCGGCGGCGTGTTCGCCCATCTGATTGGCGAAGTGCTGAACGATGCCGGCCATCTCGCGCAGAGCCTCGCGGCTGCGGCGCATGGAGAAGGTTCGCTTCATCAGAGCAAAGTCGAGCATCAGCATGCGATCTTCAATCGACTGGCCCAGTTCGCGGAACTCAGCGCCGTGGCGCATCAGACAGGTGAGCAGCGTGTAGTCGCGATCCAGTTGGCGGCACAGCGCCTCGAGCTCGACATTGGCCACTTCCCCATCCAGACTCTGCAGAATCCTCGGGAAGCTGAGCCGATTCGTCGCCGCCACCTGAGAAGCGTAATCCCGCGCCGGTTTAGCGCTGAGGATCAGCACGCAGGTATAGCGGAACCAGTATGCAAGTAAGATCAGCGATACCAGGATAAAGAATGCACTGATCAACATGGTCGTCTCCTTGCGCTCATGTTAGTACTGCTAGTCCTGTCCAAGGCCAGAGTAACATCGCGGTAATGAAGTGACAAGAGAGAAAGGGCAGTCTAAGGTAATTTCGTAATGCCTTCAAACGTCCGTCTTAGGCTCGAATAGCATATCGCGATTTGGGGTACCAGTACGCTTGCGATATTCGATGTAGAGCGCGGCGTAGCTGAGTTTTATGTAGTCGCGTTCGTTGTAGCCCAAACGCGCGGCAACCTGATCGATCCATGGCCCCGGGCCCTCGAGTTCGATGAAGTTGCCGATCGGGGTTTCATCGACGGTGATGATCCCAGGCTCGCCGGGCCGGTGATACTCAGTGCGGAATTTCTCGTAGCGGAAGGCGGGGCGCAGGCCCAGGTGCTCGAGGATTGCGCCGGCGGCTGCGGCGTCCGAGACCCTTGTCTCGATCTCTTCGCGCTGCTTGTGCCGGCCCTTCAAAGACGCCCCCTTGAAGGTCAGGAGAGCTTCCTGTCCAAAGCGGCGGAGGCGCAGCAACTGGCCGCGGCGCCGCAGATTCGAGCCGCGGAAATCGAACACCGCGTTCGCTTCGTGATCGCGCGGATGGCGTAGTTCGTATCCAAGGCTGTGGATCGCGGCAAGCGCGCGGCCGAGGTCGGCAACCGGGAGCTTGATCTCCACTTCAACTGGCATGGCTGCACTTTGATTATGACCAGTCTGGCGGCCCTGCCGCACTATAATGAGAGCACGCGCCCGTAGCTCAGCCGGATAGAGCGGTTGGCTTCGAACCAACAGGCCGGGGGTTCGAGTCCCTCCGGGCGCGCCACATTCCAAATAACTTATCCGATCGATTCCTTTCACTGCCCACTCAAAAACCACTCTGAATCAACCGGGATTCTGAGCGAGTATCCCGGTCCCGCCCCCCTGCCGAGTCCTCGAAGCGCACGTCCGCGATTCACCGCGCGACGCAGTCAGGCACTGTGAACGCCACAATGGCGGCCAGGAACCGGAAGGTCGGATTCCGGCTCCGCAGCGAATCAGTGAATGGCGGAACTGGCGGGCACAGCCCCGGATGGCTCGCGGATGAGGTCCGCTTCGAATGCCACAGCTGCCGCCTTCACGCTTTCCGGCACTGCCTTCTGGTAGTACCTGAGCGTGATCGTCGGGTCGGCATGCCGCAGCTGGGCCTGCGTGGACTTGGGATCCCTGGCGCGATCGCCGAACAGCGTCGCACAGGTGCGGCGTAGCGCCCGGAAATCCACGTCGGTGCGCGGAACCGGTCTGCCCAGCCTGTCCCTGCGGCCGCTGTCAGAGACTCCCACACCGGCGCGTATGGCTGCGGGCTGCAGAATACGACGTCGGAACTTATCCGGGTTCAGCGGACGAGAGCGATCGCCGTTAACGGGATGGAAAAGCCATCCCCTAGCCTCACCCAACGAACATTCCAGCCATCCGCGGAGCTCCACCGCGAGATCGGGCGGAATGTACACGAACGCCCGCGAGGCACTCGTTTTCACAGGTGCACTCCGCCCCGCGACCAGGGCTTCATCAACACGCAGCTGATCACCGATCACATCGTCCCGCCGGAGTGCGAACAGTTCCTCGGGGCGAAGTCCGAGCTGGATGGCCATGCGTACGATCAGATGATCACGACCGGAGAGCGTGGAAAGCAGGAGGCGGCACTCCGCAAGGCTCAGCGCACGCTCCGACGCGGGCTTCTTCGATTTCGCGCGCAGATCTTCGGTGGGGTTCTCGAGCATGATCTTTCTCTTCCGTGCGAGTCTAAATATCGATCGCACGTGCAGCAAGATGCCCCGCAGGAGTGATCGGGAGGCGCCTGCCTTCACGTAGCCATTGAGGAACTGCTGGAGATCGAGTTCCGTGATTCGGGCGATCGGATGTGTGCCGAGAGGTCCGCGGACGATGTGCCTGTCGATGATCACTCCGGACACCCGGCGCATGTGAGGTCCCCAGCCGGGCTCCGCCAGAGCAAGATACTGCCGAGCCATCTCAGCGAGAGTTGCCTGCCGATCGGGAACAGCGGCGGTATCAGCGTCGGCTGCGATGAGTGCGTCGAGAACCCGTCGTGCGTCAGTTCTGTTCAGGGGACCGTCGTAGTCGGTCGCGAGTCCGTAACGGCGCGCGAGATCCTTGGTGATGATCTTCTCACGCTTGATGCGTCGCTCGACACCGTCGGACGCCATCGAATACCGATACCAGCTGCCCCAGAACGTGCCGCGTGGCAGTTTCCGTTTCGCTCGGTTCCCTCGCGCGGGCACACTCGTCTCCAGCGTGCCGCGCTGATAACGCGTTCGAGCCATGTGTTTTCCGATCTCCTTCAGATCGAACCTTACCATGGGACGCATCAGGCCGCCTTCTGTCCCTGCAGTTCGTCAAGCCACCGCGAAACGGCGCCCTCATCGAAACGCAGAGACTTCCCCAGGCGGATCGACGGGAGCCTCGGTCGGCGACGCCCGCCCGCGTGGTCGCGGACCCAGCCCGGTGACACATTCAGCCACTCGGCAACCTCCGGCACGGTCAGCAGTCTGAATCTGTTCATCGGGCACGCTGTCCTTTCGCGAGCGTGAATGAAGGCCGAACCGCAGGACCCGGCCTGCTTCAAGCTCATCATGACTGTTGTGGGGAAGTGAAGACCGGCCCTGTGGAGAAAATGCAGTCCACACCTAAGCTTCAGGATCAGAACAGCTTCGTGCGGCGAGCAGTTCACGGATGGCGCGTTCGATGTTCTGTGTCGTCGCTGAGTCGTCCCCAAGCTCTGCTCTGTGCCATTTGTGGTAGTCACTCGCGTCACATCGGGCCTTCGTCGCAATCGTCTTTACCCACGACGGGTCCTCCGGGTAACATTCCCGGTAAGCCTGATGCAGCGCGTGCCTGCGCGCGCGCCTATCCGCTCCGTCATAGTCCATTTCGTCGGCGGGCCGAAGCCGTGAGACGCCCGGCAGGTACTTTTCGAGTAGATCCACACAGACTTCCCTTGGCGCTTCCCGGCGGTCCGAGGCAGCGGCCGTCCGCAGGTCCATCTGGAATGTCAGATATCGGAAGCGGTGCAGGTCGGCAAGCAGCACAGGATCGGGCAGTCTGTCGATCTCCTCACACAGCGCCCCGTAGCCTCCGAAGCACAGAAAGTGACGCGCAGGGTCCTGGATCGCCGTACTAATGGCGAGGGTCAGGAACTGACAGAACTTGCTGAGATAGAAATCGCGATCCATGGCGGGCACATCGCGATGATCACGAAAGAACGCCCAGCAGACGGGCTCCGAAATGGTGAAGTCCATCACGCTGGCGAGATATGGGTCCCAGCTCCGGCTTTCCCCCTGTTGCCGGATCCAGTCTTTGACCGCAGACTCGGGCCATTTTTCCAGGCGATCAAAGAAGGTCGAGAAGTTGTAGTCAAGGAAACCCGGACGGTTGCAGAGGTTGATGAACAATTTAATCGCCTCCTACATTCGTGCGCACCGGAATCCCGAGTTGCGGGTATTGAGAGCTGCAAAACAATCCCGTGTCGTGATCCGATCCTGGAGTGATTGTAGCGCCCTAATCCTCAGCACAGGGCCACCGGAATCGCGTCATCGAAGCACGACAGCTTATGTTGAGGCGTGAACAGCAGCGATGCTGATCAATCAGCATGTGTACATATTATATATAGCGCGCAATAGGGCACTTTTCGTTGTGTGACAAGGACTTAGGCCTTCCCCAAAACTGTCTCGCGATCGCCCTCCGGAACGATGCGACGACTCAGTGTGACCCACAGTGGGGACGACCGACCTACGTGAGGACCTGGATCGCAAGGGGGGCCTTGCAGTGCTTCCTGCAGGAGGCTAGCCGCATGGTCGCTGAGCGATAAGGTTTACGGCAGGCAACGTCTGCATCAGAAATCGTCGGTTTCCGATAATGCCGAATATCATGCGGAGCGAGAAGGGAAACCGAGGTTCGAGGCACACAAGCGCGTTTCTCGGTAGTAAAGCGAGTTCTGGCATGATCCAATTGCCGGTCGCAAGAATCCGGATATGGCAGCACTCGTGTAGAATGCTTGGCATAAAGCGCGAAGGGAGCGTCGGCTCCTGCCTAACCATCTGCCACGACTGGAACTGGTCACGCGCTGCGGGAGTCAGTGAAAATGGGCACTCGTTCCTTCATTTTTCGCGACGCACTACAGGTGTCACCTGAGCGCATCGCGGCAATGACCGACGATGATTTGAACATTCTCATGAAGGATCTTTTGTCGGCGCAAACCAGCTCACGTTCAGGCATTCGTCTCTCAGCTTGCCGTGGAAGCTCTCCACTCGCCCGTTCTGCATCGGACGCCCCGGCTGGATGTGCAGCAGGTCGATCTTCTGCTCGACGCTCCACGCCAGAAAATGACGGGAGGTCAGTTCCGGCCCGTTGTCGCAGCGAATGCGCCGCGGCCATCCGTATTCCTGCATCGCCTGCTCCAGTACCCGCGTGACGCGGCGGCTGGCGAAGCTGGTATCGGCTTCCAGTGCCAGGCACTGACGCGTACAGGCATCGACCACGCTGAGCACCCGAATCGCTCGCCCGGTGGCCAGAGCGTCGGAGGCAAAGTCGATGGCCCACTCTTCATTGGCCTGCGTGGCCGCCTCCAGAGGCCGGCCCACGCGCACCAGCCGCTTTCTCTTTCTGCGTTTCACACTCAGTCCCGCCTGACGATACACCCGCCACACTCGCTTGTGATTTACAACTTCCCCTTCGCGTGCCAGCAGCACCTGCAGCCGGCGATAACCGTAGCGCGGCTTCTCGCGCGCCAGATCGATCAGCTGCTGCCGCAGCCGCTCGTCGGTGTCCGCACGCTGGTAACGAAACGTGGAAACGGCGATGCCAACCAGTCCGCAAGCGCGCCGCTCGCTGAGCTGGAACGTGGCCCGAAGATGCGCCGCGTCTTCTCTCAGGCCTGCGAACTCCAACCGTTTTTTCTTATCACCGACTGCAGCGCATCTTTGTCCAGACTCAGATCCGCCACCAGCTTCTTCAGGCGCGCGTTCTCCTCGCGCAGCTGCCGTGTCTCCTGCGCCTGGCTGACATCCATCCCGCCGTACTTCGCCTTCCACGCGTAAATCGTGTAGGTGCTCACCCCGGTTTCACGGGCCACATCGGCGACCTTGCGGCCGGCGTCCAGATGCTGCAGCGCCGCGATGATCTGCGCTTCCGTGTGCTTGCTCCTGCCCATCCCTGTTCTCCTTCCATTCGTCCAAAATCATAGTCGATTCTTGTGCGAATCTCGGGGAGCAGGTCAGCGTGATGGATGGTGGTCCCGAGGCACTTTCGATAAGAAGGACTTGAAGGAAGCCGCTGGCGGGGCGTGCAAGTCGGCTTCCGTCCGGATATGGGAAATATCGGTAGCCATGACGACCTTGCCTCGGGGTGGTGAGGTCAAGCAAAACGAAGGCGTCCACGGTTCCGGATTGCAGCCGAGATAGCACAGGCGTCCTCGACGCCCGAGTCCTGAGCGAAGGTGAGTACCTTCCCGGCCCAACGAGACCCATCCGCTTTGAGTCGCAGGCCCAAGGTGGTATTGCCTTGACACGAAGCACCAGCCAGTCTTCACGCTCGGACATCCACACTTGCAGCGATTCGCCGCAGAGGCGAACGCAGGGCTTGCGACACGCTCAGCACTCGCGAACGAGAGCCGCCCGAATCCTGCGTTGGCTAAGTGATCGACAGTGTCTCGCCAGCATTGGTTTGCGACGTTGCCGTCAACAGCACTCGCCAGAGCGCGCCGGCGCGCTGCACGTGGCACGGCACGTCCTTCCCTGCTAGTGTGAGTTTCCGAGGCTGAAGCGCGCCATCCAGCACTGGCAGCCGAATCTCTCGCACCTGAAATGAGCCGTGTTCCACTTTCAGACTAAACTCGCCGCCCAACTGGAACGTGCCCCAACCCGAAGTCGTCGACCAGATGCAACGGAACGACGGCACCGGTCGCAGCGGCGTCACGCGCAACGCGAGGCGCGGCGCGTCATAAAGGAATCCGCTTAGCGCAAGTACGCCTGTCCAGGCAGCCATGGCACGCGCGTAGTGGTGTCCGCATTCGGCCTCATCCCAGGGATTGCGAAGCCGGCCATCATAGCGGCGGCGGATGTTCTCGATGCACTCCACACCTTCGTCGACCATGCCGTGATAGATCATCAGCGTGGCGGCCGTGTACTCAAAGCCGGTCATCACCTCGGCGTAGTAGGGGAACGGAATCGCCGGTCGTTCGGCCTTGCCGTAGTCGCAAATGACGAGAGCGGATTCGTCGTTCAACGCAAAGGTGCGTTGGACGCAGTCATGCCGGGAGAGGTCGCGCTTGTAGTTGTAGCGGTAAATGGCCTGGAGCGCTTTGCGCAGGTTGACCTGGTTCACCAGCGGCCCGAGGCCGCAGACGTCCGACTGATACTGCCCCACTAACTGGTCCACCAGGCAGCCCGCGCCCACCTGGTACTCCGGCTGCTCACTGTTCTCCGAACCCATGTCGGAGACCAGAGTCCTTGCGATCTGGTCCCTCTTGAGGCCGCGGACCTGCTGAATGTAATACTCGCCGTTGAACAGGTTCGCGTCTATCCATCGCGAGCCCCTCTCGAAGAGCGCGCGGCACTCGCCGACGAAGGACGCGTCGCCCACGGCTTCGGCCATCGCCTCGCAAGCGCGCAGCGCGCCCAGGTAGTAGATGCCGCACATCGGATTCGGCCCGTAGAACTCCACGTCATAGGTGTTGTGCTGCGGCCCCTGGAGCACGCCGGTCTTTCCGGGGTCCCAGCCGGCGGCCATCCAGGCGAACTCCATCGCTTTCCGGGTCCGTGGCCAGATTTGCCGAAGCCAGGCGGCGTCACCCGACAAACGCCAGTCCAGATAGACCTTCATAATCTGGCCCATTTGTCCGTCCGCCGCGGCAAAACCCGAACGGCCGGTGCCCCTGGGCAGCGTTTCTCGGAAGTGAATGGCCCCGGCGTCGTCCATCATGTCGCCGAAGGCAGCGTTGCGGAGGCTGCGGGCGAGCGCGGGGAACAGATGCGCGGTCGTCGTCTCGTAGTTCCACACATGCGTGCACGATCCGTGGCAGCAGCCGCCCTTATCGTTCGCGCCTTCAAATCCATGGAACTCCCCGTCCGCCGAGCGGAAGCAGACCTGCGACACCAGCGTAGAGAGATTACTCATTGCGGCGTCCTTCACCGCGCCGGGCAGCGTCGAATCGACGACTGCCTGCACGAAACGGCGCGTCTTCGCTTCGAGCGGTGCCAGGTTCCGTGCCAGATAATCGGCGGCCTCCCAGGAATCCTTATACTGCATGCAGTAGTAATTCCCAATGACGGTCTTTTCAAAGCCCTTCTCGGCGTGCCAGCCGCAGCGCTGCGGCGTCCGGTTAGGGAAACGCCAGGCGAGCACGAAAGTGATTTCCATCTCGGCGCGTGCGGCGATCTCTTTGTGTACGCACACCGCCCCCACGGCGCAGCACGGTTCGGGTTCGCCCTCCAGCCGCCCCGTGGCGGAGAACTCATCCCAGAATTTCATTGGACTGTTCCACCAGCGGCCCAGCGGCCAGCCTCGCCAAATGGTCACCTCGCCGTCACCGAGTGCCGCCAGGGTGAAGTCGCCGAACAGCGGGTCATCCTCCGCGAGTGCCGGATTGGTCATTACCAACCCGCGCAATGCGCCGGCCTCGCGCCGCTTGTTGGTGCGCTGGTCGTTGCGCGGATGCGCCATCCCTTCGTCCACGTACTGACGCAACGGGTTGTCGATGGAGAAGCAAAGCCCCACCTGTGCGGCGACCGCGTTAGGGTTGATGACCTTGTAGCGCAGAACGGCAACGGGCAACCCGGCGGCGTCGGCATCCAGGGGGAAGAACGGAGTGAAGGCTTCGAGTACCAATTTCACTGGCAGGCGGCGGTCAGCAAAGTCGATGCGCGCCAGCGGATACTGGCCGGTGAAGACCGCGGAGTCGAGCCGCGGGAGCCCCGGAGAGTTGTTCGAGCCTAGGCCGCTCGCACCTTCATAGGGCGCACCAATGCGCGACTCGGCGATCCTGGCCACTCGCTTCTTGCCTGGTAGTTGAACCCAGATGGATGCGTACGCGTAGGGTGGCGCGTTGCCCTTGTCCGGCCGGTTGAAGATCTCCCAGTCTCGCAATTGTCCCCGCCCACCAAGGGCGATGGAACCAGCGGCAATTCCACCCAGCGGGAAGGCAATCAACGAAAGCTGCTCACCCGTGAAGCGCCGTGGCCACGCGACCGGGACCGCAGCTCCAACGGGGTTCTCCTCCGAGCTACGAACTGGCGGCGTTGGACCCTGTGTCGCTGCAGTAGCCGCGACCGGCGCCGCGCCAGCGACCTTCAGAAACGTGCGGCGGTTGGATTCCATATTGCCTACGATATCCTGGACAACTACGGCACGCGAAATCCGCGAAGCCATCGAGCGGACGATGGCCGCTTCGATCCCGTTCATCATCCCCAGTCCATGGCTGGGCGACTGACGTGGACCATCTGAGCGCGCCGATTCGCGCGCGCGGGGCGAGCCTCGACGGGGCGTTAAGTGGGGATATCGGTAGCTATCTTGCCTCGCGACCGTGACCACGGATGGCGCGCGGATAGGGCCACGCGCGGGTCCACGGGTTGCTCGCCTTTGACCTGGAGTGTTGCTGCCCAACGAACGGCAATGCTACCATCGCCGACAGATGAGCATAGAACAGATCCTTGCCCTTTTGATTTCGGAACGCGACAGGCTCAATCGGGCCATCGAAGCACTGGGAACGCCGGTGAAGCGCCGTGGCCGGCCGCCGAAGAATCCGCTCGCCGCGGCGACTGCCGCTCCGAAGAAGAGAAGTGGCATGAGTCCCGCGAAGCGGAAAGCGCAGTCGGCGCGGATGAAAGCGTATTGGGCGAAACGCAAGAAACAGGGAGCGAAGGAGTAGCCACCGGGAACGGGCAGGGGACGCCAGTGCTTCTCGCTGGAAGCGTCTGATGAATCGGCATCAACGGCGGGACCTGCTCATTTCCCCTAGGGGCGCTTTCCCTAAGAGCACACACTCCCGTCCCTGACGTATCATGTATGTGGACCGGCTGGGCAAGGCTAGGTTTGGTCTGGCACGGCACGGTATGGCAGGGCATTGCAACGCAATGGACTGAGGGCCGCTAAAGCCAGCGGCCTTTGTCATTTGCGGTGGTCCTCTGGGACCGTAAGCCTCACCCGCTGCCGTCGCGCTCGCCCATCAGTCGTTGCGTGCGGCCTTGGGCCCGTCCGGCGAGATTGAGTTCTCCTTCAAGTCGGCGCCGCAGAGTTGACGCCTTCGACGTCCGGCAGAAAAGTGGCCTGCCCTTGCGACGGCGTTATCAGGGAATACCGGAAGCGGAGCGTCGGCCCGAAGCACTACTGCGGGACGTCAACGTGATGCTTCAGCGTAAGGTGCCTGGGATTACTTTCCGAGTAGCGCGCAATTCGGCCCATCTGTCGAAACCCGCCTGAATTCGATGAATACGAGTCTGGCGAGCCTGCACGCTTGGCTACGGCGTTCTTTGTGAACACTGATAAGAGCGCGCAGCCCAATGCGGTAGCATCAGCGATATGGCGCCTTTAGCAGCAGTCAGCGGCATAGAGTATGCGGTATTCACTGAGTCGGATTCGGAGGAGATGGTGCGCCTTCTGGGTGAGGCGTTTGCCAAACACGATCCGCCGGCCGTGGCCGCTGGACTCACTGCGGCCGAATTCCAGGAGTTCGCGGGATTGCTCTGTGCCGATGCGGCGATGCAGGGCCTCGCGATAGTAGCGCGGTCCGTTGGCGACGGAGAAATGGCCGGAGCCCTTCTGGCTGAGGATTCCAATTCAGAGTGGCCAGCGGGCATGGAACGCCTCAGCGCGAAGTTCAACCCGATCTTCGATATCCTCGGCCAATTGGAATCCGCCTACCGGGGCGGGCGTGTTAGCGCCGCTGGCGAATCGGCGCACCTCTTTCTGCTGGGAGTAGCCGAACGATTCAGCGGGCGAGGCATTGCACAACAGCTTGTCGCACACTGCATCGCGAATGCAGCTCGAAAGGGATATCCCCTCGCAGTTACCGAGGCGACGAACCGAACCTCGCAACATATCTTTCGCAAAGAGGGATTCGTCGAGCGCGTGCGGCGATCGTATCAGGACCACCGGTACGAGGACCGATTTCATTTTGCTTCGATTGCCGAACATGGCGGTCCTATATTGATGGACAGGCTGCTGGCGCGGTAATGTTCTCTGCTGCCAGCGAAAGCCGTAGGCTGTCGGCGCAGGCGCGCCGGCAGCGCGACAGCGATATGGGGCATTAACGTTAGCTATCCCTGCAGCCGGGTAGCTGGTGTGTTCGTCAAGCAGCTATGGTCGATGGCGGTGCGATTGATCTTGCAATTCGAGGATGCGGGTCCATTGGCCGCAAGGGCCCTTACGACCACTGCAGGGTGTGCACAGAATCGGCCGGCAAATCCACCTCTAAGGCGTTCGTTCCCATGAGCAACTGAACGCGCTTCTCCGAGCCGCAATTGGCGAGCACCACCACATAGCTCCCATCCGGATTGCGGAATCCGGCATGAGAAATGGCACTGGCGCCAGTCTGCGCCGTCATCTCGTCCACTCCCTCAGTGGCGAACACTCGGGCTCCGCGCTTCACGTGTTTCGAGTAATGCGCCAGCGCCCAGAACCGCCCGCTGCGAGTAACCTCGTGCGTGCCATTTTGCACGGTAACCACGCCGGCACCCACGCTAAGCATGGGTCGCTGCCGTTCTGGAGGGGCTGCCATTCCCCCCGGCCCCTCCCGCAGGCCGATGTACGGAGTTCCATACTCATCGAGGGCGACATTCCACATCGTGATCGACCGACACCAGTTTCTGACGACCTCGTTGGCCCACGCCGCCCAGGGGGCCCAGGCCGTCAACGGATCGTCCGGCTGCCCCGGACGGTGGCGAGGTCCACCCTCGGTGAAGTAAGCGTGTTTGTCAGGAAACGCATCGTGCACCAGCGTCATCGCCGAAGGCTCACCCGCGTAGCTATGCCAGGCGATCCCGTCGATGTATTCGCGGGCCGTCGGATCGGCGAGCTCAGCGATGGCCCGGCCCCACAAATTGAAATTATGGTCGAGAACCCAGATCCTGGTTCGGCAGTTGGCCTTGCGGAATAGAGGGCCAAGGTACCTTCCGACATACAGAATTTCATCTTCCTGCGACCACTGGCAGGAGGCATACCGGCCATCCACGGTAGTATCGACTTCGTTCTGCACCGTGATGGCGTCGATTGGCACGCCTTCGGCCGCGTAGGCCTCGAGGAACTTCAGCGTGTACCGTGAGTACGGCTCCAGAGTGCTTTTCCTGATCGTTCCGCCCAGCATCGAACGGTTGAACTTCATCCATGCTGGGGGACTCCACGGCGACGAAAACAGGAACAGATCCGGATTGTGTGAACGCGCTTCCCTGAGCATGGGAAGAATGTACGCTTTATCGTGATCGATCGAAAACTCTGTCAGCCCGGGGTCGTCCTGATCGCTGTCGTCGTAGCTGAACAGTTCCTTCGAAAAGTCGCTCGACCCGATGCATGCCCGGCAGACATTCATCGCCATCTGGTCGGGTGCGAAGAGCTCGTGTATCAGAGCCTTCCGTGGTTCGCTGGGAATCTGGCTGAGCACCCAGCAGGACGCATCCGTCATAGCCGCGCCAAAGCCCAGCATTTCCTGGCGGGTTGTCGCCGGATCAAGTGTGATCGCATCGGTGGCGACCTCCGTCACCGGCCTCCAGGCCAGCGGCGCACCGGGTGCATGCCGCCGGTCTCGAAAAGTGCTCCACATCTGAACGGGCCCTGCAGCCGATGCTGGAAGCCCGCTTGAGACTGCCGCCGCCGTGGCCGACGCTGCTCTCAAGAATTCCCTGCGTGAACGATTTGCCATTCCGCCTCCCGATTCGCACACCGCTGCACCCGCAAAATAGTGTCTGTATCGCAGCGGGTCAAGTCCAACAGAGTCGCGGCGGTCCGAGTGAACGGTGCACGCTGCGCATTATGTCACACGGAATCCGACTCTGCAGGCGACGTGCTTGCATCCGGCCGAAGACTTGGAACTACATGTTCGGCCAAGCATCGCTCTGGGAATGGCGCACGCGACGCCTTAGCGACCGACGGCGTTAACTCGGGATATCGGTAGCTAACCGGGGCCATTAGCTCGTGCGAATGCCATGATGAGTGTGGCGATAGGCTATTGCGGCCGTTGGTATTCATCATACATTTCGATCCACGAGACGTGGGCATACAATCAGAACACAATTAGCCGACCTATTTCCAGAAAGCGGGCCCTCGAACCGGGAGAAAAGGGCGGACCGTTTCGGCGGCGACGGTGGCTATCGAGCTGGGTCTCACCCCGGCCGAGTAGGTTCCAACCAAAGTCAGCAGCCCGCTGCCGGGAGCAACACTGAAGGCAGATATGTCGCTCGAAGCCGCGTTGGTCGTGTATAAGAAGCGGCCTGCCGGGTCGATGGCCACGGCGAGGGGCGTGACACCCACGGAGAAAGTCCCCTTTGGGGTCAGGCCTCCAGTCTCTGGATCGATTGTGAAGACAGAGACATCGTTTGAGCCGGCATTCGCAACGTATGCGAATTGGCCCCCCGGATCGAACGTCATGCTTGCGGGTTGCGATCCAGCGGGAAATGGAGAGCCGGGTATGGGGGTGAGTCCGCCACTAACCCGATTGATTCGGAATCCCGACACGCTTTGCATGCTCGTATTGGCCACGTACACAAAGTGTCCATTTGGCTCGACGGCTACCGCCAACGGATTCGCGCCCGCCGAATATGGCTGGCCGGGAACCGGCGTCAGCACACCGGTTTGGTCGTTGATCCGGTATGCCGAAATGTTTCCGGAACCTGTTCCCGTACATCCTTGCCCAAGCCCGCAATTCGCCACGTAAAGAAAAGTGCCGGAGGGATCGATCGTCACATCGAAAGGGTTTGATCCCGCGGCGAAGGGTGAACCCGCAATCTCTGCCAATGTTCCCGTCCCCGGATCTACGGCAAAGGCCGATACATCACCGGATACGGCATTGGCCACGTATGCGAAGCGGCCCTGGGGATCAACTGCAACGGAGATCGGGATGGTGCCCGCGGAAAACGTGTTCCCGGCGATGGGACTGAGGGCGCCGATCCGCGAGTCCACGGCAAAACCTCCCACCCTTGCATCGCCGTGGGACGCCACGTATAGGAAACGGCCAGCTGGAGTTGGCAGCCTGTGGCGATAGTGGCCACTGGCTGGCAACGCCAGCGAGAACGGAGCCGCGACCTCCGAGGAGAATGGCGAGCCAGCCGTCGGCGTCAGTGCGCCCGTGGTCGCATCAATGCCGTAACCCGATATCGTATTTGAGCCGGTGTTCGCAACGAACACGTAGCCTGAGATCCGGGTGGACTCTGAAACGACCGGGGCGGTGATCGGTACGGCGGGCTGGTCGAATATATCGCTTGTGGTGACCCTCGCGTAGTAGGATGTTTCCGGACGAAGTCGTATGTCAAACACTACCGATCGGGCGTGCGGCATCGTGTCTGATAATGCGGCAACAGGAGTTCCGTTCAAGCCGGCGTTGTCGAAGATCTCGACCTTGTAGGTAAATGGAGGGCTGAGTTTGGGGTCAGCAACCCACGAAACCATTAGTTGGTTCGAGGGCGTGTCGTAGTAGGCAGTTGCCGAGAGATTTTCGCCGACCGTGAGCGTCGGCGCAGCATTCGCGTTTGCCAGCGTCAGAGTCGAGCCCGGAGCAGTAGTTGACTGGGTGTTGCCACCGGTCTGCAAGTAATAGGACCCGTTCTGTACTCCAGCATCATACGCGTTATAATACGGGCCCTGGACCGGGATGCTGTCTGACAAACCGAACTGCGCGGAGGTGAAAGGGAACCAGGTTCCCCCGGTAGTTCGCTTCCAGCCATCGTTGAATTCCACACGGCGTATGTTCTGTCCGGAATCCCCAAAGTCTTCAATAAACGAGATCGTCCCCGAAGCGCCGTACGCGTTAAACCGGACTCCCGCGACGGGATAAGAGAATGTAACCTCGTGAGTCCAGACCTGGGCTGTCTCGTCGTAGTACCACATTGCAAAGTAGGTCTGGCCATCATAGTCCCAGGCGCGAGATACAAGCCTGTACCACTGGTTCACGTTCCAAGGAGTCGTGTAGTTGAAGTAATGCCAGCCGCTACCTTCGTTTGTTTGCCTGCCGATTGTTCCACCTGGACTGGCGTAAACGAGCTGTGCCTGCCCGTTCACCGAAACGGGATCCCACAACGAAAAAATCAGGTTCTTGCCCTGGCTGCTGTTGTCCTGTATTCCGCAATAGCCGGCCCCATCCGCCGTCCAGTTCCAGCCCATGGTTTCGTCGTAGGTGTAAGCAGCGGTGATCGGGACGCTGACTCGTGTCATGATGACGTCGCCGGAGAACGCGTCGTTGTACCGGAGGTTTGCCGCGGGAGCAGCACTTTGCCCGTTCAGCAAAGAGGTATTCAGGGAAATCAGGAGCAGGGATATCACAATCCCCAAGGGCCGAGTCGAGCAGATGGCGGACATACGTTTGTCCCGAGGTGTTGCTAAGCCTCACCTCCTCGCCGCGCGCGGCGTGCGTTGCCAACTCCCGGTCCCACTCACAAGACCTGATGCGGGCGGAAGAAGCCCAGATAAGCTCGCCAGAAGACCAATCGTTTGGACCGGGATTCCCATTCTGGACTTCCCAAACCCGACTGAGTATACACCGATCCACCACCCTCTGGTCCTGCGAGTTACAGTCTTTCGCCGTGAGCCGTATTCGCCCGAGCAAAGCGAAGTTGTTGCCCTGCCCGGAGATCGAAACATGAAGCTTCTTCTGCCTTGGCCCGGCTATTTCGGAGATACGTGTCCGGGTGTAGAGGCACGTCTCGTAGATCACGACCGATGACGGAACGCCTCTTACCGTGCCCGGGCTGGGCTGCAGGCCGACAGGGTGTCCGTATGGCGACTCCAACACCGCGGTCAGCATACCGGCCCTGGGGCCGCGACTGTCGAGGCCCGCAACATAGGGGCGCTGCTGGTGGACTCATCCCCGATCACTTGCCGATCACGAGGATCTGGAAAGAGTTCGGGATCATCGGCGCGCGAGGGCCGCGCCTCCAGGCTGGAGCGCTGGGGGGCGGACTGCTAGGCGGAGTGGCGCCCGCCGCCTGAACCGGTGCGGCCGGCGTTGGGCCAAACTCTGCGGTGATCGTCAGGATGTGGTTCGTCTTTGTATCCAGTGTCAGGACTTTCGCTCGCGGTGGCGTGGGAACCGTTTGCTCAACGGAAAAGCTCGCAGGCGAACTCTCCTGTACCACCGTGAGCGTACCGTCGCCCTGCGAACTGAAGGCCTCCATCGTCGCCGGGTTGAAGGTCGCTCCGTCGGACCCATCGCCAATGGGCAGATCGGTGATGATATGCCCGTCCAGAGCCGAAAGAATGATCATATTCTTCTTGTCGCGGCACGCGGCAAAAAAAATATTGTTCTTCGCGTCCAGTGCAAGCCCCGCGCATCCTCCGCCCCTGCTCGAAACGTCGTACCTGCCGGTCATCTTCATTGTGTTTGCGTCGATTACAGCGATGGCGTCCTTGTCTTCGATGTCGACGTAGATCTTGCCATGACCGTCGGTGGCTGCCTGCTCAGGTGCGCCGCCGATGTCGATGGTGCCGAGGATCGCAACTTCGCCTCAGTGTTGGCTCCAGTACCCCAGGCGCGCTCCTCAAGCCAGGAGCCGACTATGGCCTTCCTGTGTTCTCTGGAAACATTTTTGAGGCGTGTCAAGCCGATGACCCGCCCGTCCGACAGAGTGCGGATGGCAAACGGAAGGGCCGAGCCTGAGTCATAGTCGCAAAGCAGCCGGTCAAAATACGCGCCCATCTTGGCAGGCGATGACGCATCCGTGGTGAGGTAGCGCCAGATCCGCACGTTGCTCGATATATTCAATAGTCCCGGCGTGTGATCGCGCGAGAGCGGTTCGAGTCGAACCAATGTGCCGGTGAGCAGCACCGAATCCAAAGGATTTGACCAGTCGGCTGGAGGAACAGCCATAGGTAGACCTACTTTCTGCCCAAATTAAAGGGCTGATAGTCTACCTCAGGCTTTTTATGCCGTTAGTTGTCGGCCTGCCGGGGCTGGCCGTGGTGTCGCTCGGTCACAGACCTCCTTGCTCGCAGCATGGAGCGGAACTGCGCTTGTCCCCTGAGCTGGCACAAACAGTTAAGACACTGTTCGCCGTTCGATGGAAACCGCTCGCCCGGCAAGACGACTGTACCGCATAATCGGAACCGGTTGGCGAAGCGGAGGCGGGCTCTGCGGGAGCGCAACCCGCCGAGGAATAGCCAGCCGGAAACTCATCCAGACGATGAGCGGGGGCGTTGGCCGCGAAGCCGGCGCCTCCATCGGATGGAAAGATTTCCTGATGCCTCGGAAAACTCATAAGGGAAGCTGCCGCGCAGCGGCGTCCTTTTGAATCTGGACTGCGAGGTTGGCCTCAAACTCCGCGGGCGGCAGGTAGCCGAGCGCGGAGTGCAGCCGTCTCTGGTTGTAGATCTTTTCGAGGAACTCGCGGATCGAGGCGCGTGCCTCGGCCAGGTCGCGGTACTCGTTGCGGTGAACCTCCTCGTACTTGAGCGTCTTCATGAACGACTCGCATGCCGCATTGTCCCAGGGGTTGCCCTTGCGCGACATGCTGACGGTGATGCCGTGCTCCTTCAGCAGATCGGTGTAATCGGTGCTGGCGTACTGGGTGCCGCGATCGGAGTGGTGAACCAGACCGGGCTCGATGCTGCGCCGGGACAGCGCCATGCGCAGCGCGCCGAGCGTCAGTTCGTCTTCCAGGGTTCGATCCAGCGCCCAGCCGATGACGCGGCGTGAATACGCGTCCAGGATGACCGCCAGGAACACGAACTCGTCGCGCAGCCGAATATAGGTGATGTCGGCCCGCCACAACTGATCGGTCGCCGTCAGAATCATGTTTCGCGCCAGGTTGGGATAAACCCTGCGCCCGTGGCTGGAATCGGTCGTCACCACGAACTTCCGTTTCCGCACGCACAGCAGGTTGTCCTCGCGCATGAGCCGGCGAACCCGCTTCGGATTCACCACCCAGCCGCGCCGCCGTAGTTCCTCGGTGATGCGCGGCCGGCCATAGCTGGGCCACTCCACGGCGATCTTCTGAATGGCGTCCCGTAACTCCATGTCCGGGCCCGGACCGGGCGGGCCATTGTCGAAGCGGTAGAAGCCGGACCGGGAAACCCGGCCCAGCTCCAGCATCCGCGCTGTCGTCAGTCCGCGCCCGGCCTTCACTTCTTCCCGGACCTTCTGGTAGATCGCGGATTTCCAGCCACTGCCTGCAGCATCCGCTGTTCGTCGATGCGCTGCAAGCAGCCCTTCAAAAAATCGATCTCCAGCGCCTGCTGGCCGATTTTGCGCTCCAGTTCCGCCACCCGGCCTTCCGACCAGCGCCGCTGTCCGTTGCCCGGAAACGCGTTGCCCGGCCCCTGCCGGAACTCACGCCGCCAGCGCTGCAACACGTTGGGGTTCACTTCCAGTGCGCGGGCCACCTCGCCCATGGATACACCCCGCTCCAGCCGCTGAACCGCCGCCAGCTTGAACTCCTTCGTGAACGTCCTTCTCGACAACCCCATGACTCAATTCTCCTTTGGATGGATTTTGAGTCTTAACCGTTTGTCTCAGAACTGGGGACAAGTCCAAACCCTAGACACAGTCGATTCAGCATGACATCACTCCCCATGTCCGTCAATCTGCTGGCCCCCTTCGAGTCGAAGGTCTTTGGGAGCTGGCTGCGGCTTCTCATGATCGGACTACTTACAGATATCGACCGCGGCCGGACCACAACGCGGAGCTGCGCCGCGAGCTGATCGTGCTGGCGCGGCAGAAGCCACGCTTTGGATACCGGCCTTTGTGCGCACTGCTGGAACGCCGAGGATGCAAAGCAAGCCCGCAACGGGTGTACCGGGTCTACAGCAAAGAGCATCTGGCGGTGCGGCGGCTGAAGCGAAAGAGACTGGTGAGACCGGCGCCGGTAGGCACCCTGTTGAGCCGGCCCAATCAGGAATGGGCCATCGATTTCGTGGCGGACGGGCTGGCCACAGGACGAGGGCTCCGTATGCTGACAGTCGTCGACAGCTTTACACGGGAATGTCCGGAGATCGAGGTGGACACGGGACTCTCCAGCCAGCGGGTCACGCGCGTGCTGGAGTGGATCATCAGCCAGCGTGGAACACCGGAAGTGATTCGCTGCGACAACGGGCCGGAGTTCACCAGTCGCCACTTCCTGGTGTGGTGCGAGGAAAGGGGGATCGGGCTGCTCCACATTCAGCCGGGCCGGCCGATGCAGAATGGCCACGTGGAGAGCTTTAACGGGCGCTTCCGCGATGAGTGTCTGAATCACAACTGGTTCACGACGCTGGCGGATGCGAAGGAAAAGATCGAGCGATGGCGGATGGAATACAACGCAGAAAGGCCGCACAGCAGCCTGGCATACCGGACACCGGATGAATATGCCGAAATCTGCTCAAAGCTCACCAACAGGATGGGTGTAACTGCCATCCCATCGGGCCGCCCGTCAGCGATAGCGGAGTCGCAGAACGGTACTCGCGGTCAAGGGTTCGCTGGCGCCACGCCGGTCGGCGCGCCCCTGACCGCTCCGTGCCGTTCTGCACCGTAATCAGTGCGACGGGCGGCTCCGACGGGATGGCAGAAGAGGAGTTAGATTAGACGAAGCGTCTCAATTAAGACTGGCGGAGAAAATCGGGGCAGGTCAGTCGCGCACTATCCGCCTGCATTGCCCGGTTTTCCCTTAGCCACGCGAGCGTCTGGCCAGGCTATCAAACCTGCCCAGAACGCTACATGCAAAGCGACAAAGCCACAGGTCGAAGCCGGACTGCAAGCTCAGTTAGCGTCGGGACCTGAGAACAACGTCTATGCCGTGCAGCAGTCGCTGGATATGCTCAGGGCCTAGATGGTAGTGAAGGAGATTGACACGCAGGAAGCACTTTTCCTGAATCTCAACATTAGAGAGCCAGCAGCTTCCGGTTTTCTCGAGTTCCTGTTGGAACTGCATTTGTAGTCCGTTCCGAGTGGGCTCGTCCATTCGAGGCGGAGCCCAACGAAAACATACGATGTTCGTAGGCGACCGAGGAGCAAGCTCGACGTCCCCATTCGCGGCAAGCTGCTCGTAAAGGATTTGGGCAAGGTCAACTTGCCTTTCGATAATTTCTGCCAGACCGGAGACACCCAAATTCTTCAATACAGCCCAAAGCTTGAGGCCGTTAAACCGGCGAGAACCGTCAAGGCTGACTTCGTAGAAACCACTCGGCGTTGATTCGACCTCCGGCAGATGTTCGCGGCCGAGGTAGGCTGTGTCGTGGCCGAAGGCGCTGCGAAGCAAATGACGATGGGGGGTGAGTAATGCACCCATTGAGAACGGTACGAACATCCACTTATGGGGGTCAAAGGTAATGGAGTCTGCTCTTTCGATCCCCCTCAGGTGCGGCTTCAGCCTGTCCGAGAGCATCAGGGCACCCCCATAAGCAGCGTCAACATGGAACCAGAGATCCTCGGCTGCGCACAACCCTGAGAGTGCTTCCAGGGGATCGACTGTCCCGTTGGTGGTGGTACCTGCCGTACCAACCACCAGAAACGGCAGCAATCCCGCCTTTCGGTCCTCCCGGATCTGGGCTGCCAAGCGATCAACGTCCATCGTCAGGTCCGAGCGCGGCCGCACTTTTCTTACATAGCGTTCTCCCAAGCCGAGCACGCCGGCCGCGCGATCAATCGAAAAATGTCCCTGATCGGACACGTATAACACGGGTTGTGCCTTCATGCTCATCATGCCGTTTGCGCGAGCCTCGGGGAACGCGCGGTGTAACGCCAGACGTATGGCAGTAAGGTTTGAGGCTGTCCCGCCGGTGGTGAAATGACCTCCCGAATCTTCTGGCAACCCGCTGAGCTCGCAAAGCCAACGAAGAGTCTGGAGTTCGACCTCGATGCCGCTGGGTGCTGTCCGCCAGGCGCAGCCTAGATTTTGATTCAGAGTGGAGACCAAGCCATCGAGCACGGCAGGCAAAGGCAGTGGATGCGGCGTCATTAGCCCGAACGCCATTGGGTTCGTTAGATTAAGACTCGTGGGGATTATCCGTTCCTGAATGATTTGCAGGACCTGCTCGACGGGCATTCCAGTACGCGGCAAATCCTCGCTGAACATGGCGGCTAGTTCGCGGTGCCCGAGCGCAGCAGCCAGAGGTCTTTCCTCCGTCCGATTGGTGAAAACATGGACTATCGTACCCCCAACGAGGTCGACAAGTTCGATCAGCGCTGAAGGAGTTGTGTCTACTGGCATGCGGGAAGGCTATCAAATCGCCATGCAGGTTTCTTGTAAGAATTGGCATTCTTGGTACAAATCGGACGAGCATGGCCACATTTCAGTCTGGGTGCCGGAAGCCGCGGCGGTAGCCGCGAGGTGTGCAGCCAGCGGTTCGACAGAAAGCCCGGGTAAAATGGCTCTGGTCGTAAAATCCGCAGAGAAGCGATACTTGTGCAATGGGCAAAGAGGTGTCTGCAAGTAAGCGGGTAGCACTTTCGATCTGTAAGCTCAGCCGATACTGGGCAATCGAACGACCGAAGAAGGTCCGGAATGCCTTGGACAAGTGCGATGTGCTTACCCCGCCCACCTCGGCCAACTCCTCAGATGACCTTCTGCGCGCCGGTTCCGCAGCCATGAATTCCCGGACGCGCTCAAGCCAGATGGGCGCCATCTCGGGTGATCGCGGACGGAGCACCTCGCCCCACAACTGGAGCGCGAGCCCTTCGAGAACGAGGGGGGAAGCCTCAAGCGAAAGCAATTCTTGCCCAATTCGCAAGCCAATACCAGCGGCCACCGGCGAGCGCCGAGCAACAAAATGCTTCACGTGCAAACCAGAACGTTCAAACTCCGAGAGGCGGGCTTCGGAGGCTTCGACGAGCACAACACGAGCGCCCGTACAGTTGGCAACATCGCCGTGGGTCTCGGCAGGAGGCCGGAAGACCGCATCGGCGGTTCCAAATGCGTGCACCCCGTGCGCATCACTCTCTGAAAGGCCGCCGCCAACAACCACGCAGACCCCAGCACGCCTAGCGCGATGCTGCCTCAGAATTCCGTGTGGCCGAAAGTCCTTAAATGTCAGCGAAAAACCTGCAACATCCTGCGCGGCACGGTCGTGAACAGGGGGCTCATTCATGGTTGAAAAGACGCTAGTGAGATTTTACCGCAAGGTCCGAGGCCAATTCATTACTCCACGGAACGCAAGGCCGGTCGCTTTTCATTTCGCGCCTGCGCACGCATGCCGAAAACTTGGCGGTCCGCTGCAGGGCAGGATGATGGTGCGGCTCGATCCCGTGCCGAAGCAAACCGGGGGCGCCGAGTGAAGAGGGCTGTCGTTCTGCTGCTCGGCTGCCTGCCGCTCGGCGGCCAGCAGGCAATCCAGCGTCACGCGGCGGGGATGGATGCGCAGGGCAATCAGCTCACGGTTATCGAAAGGCGGTTTCCGGAGCGGGCGCCCAACAGCAAGCGTTGCATCCCCAGTGAACAGTACTTGCTGGAACAATCTCGCGGCGGACGGGTGGCGGGCTCCGAGCCGGTGGTCACGGTGTGCCGAATGGAGGATTCCGCCGAGATCAGCGTCGAAGTCAAGCCTAACCTGATCGAGGTCGGCGAGAATGGCGGCATGCTGGGCGGCTATATGGTAGTGCAGAGCTACCAGCTCTCGCCATGGAAGGCCGTGCAAATGGAGTTCTGTTCGTTCCCTGGCGCCGACGAATTCACCTTTACGCGGTGGGACCTTCGCAAGCTGCGCGGTCAGGCCTGGGCCGGCAAATCCGCGGACGTCGGCGGGCTGTGCCAAGACAGCCCCGAAGTTTTCACCTACCTGCTGGCGCCCATCCTGGTATACGATGCCAGGCGCCTGGAGGCCTCGCGCGTGAGCCTCGGGTCGTGCGCGTCGCGGTTGGACGCATCGGGCAGGAACGGGTTCATCACCTGGGGCAGACCGGACCCGAAGGACGCGCTGGAAGTGAAACTCCTGTGGACTGGAAATCGCACGCTGGTTGCGCAGGTGGTAGATCCGGGGCGTAACACCAGGCCCACGGCTTCCTGGGTGAACGCCGACCACTTCGAAATCTGGATGGGCGCCCGCGACGAGGATGCGGCGGAGGGCTCCATGTGGCAGTTCGGGATCCCCGTGGATGAAGGGCCGGTGCAGGTGGGTTACGGCAAGCCGGCAAAGCTGCCGGTGGTCCGCCGTTGGACGGCCAATCTGGAGGATGGCCGCGCGGGCACGGTGCTCGCTGTCGAACTGCCGGACTGGCCGGACCGCGCCGCCGCAGGTGTGACTGTGGTTTACAGCCAGAGCCTGGAGGGCCGGGCGCAGAAGCGGCTTATTGCGACCAGCCGGGTGAAGCGGGGCGACAGTATGACCCTCGGGGCCATGGGTACACTGTTGAGAAAGGACTTTACCTGCGCGCCGATAAAGGGAGCGCTGGACGTTACCGGATTTACAAAGAAACCGCTCGAGGTGCCGGAACCGGATTCCGGGAGCAACCAGTGAACAATAGTGTCCTGCTGGCGCTCTGCCCGGTGCCGGTGTTTCCGTAGAGGTAACGTCGGCAACCCGCGGAATGGCGTCGGTGGCGCCCCGAGCGGCTCGACGGCGTTGGAACGATATTTCGTGTTAACGGTAGCTATCCGAAGGTCGGACCGTGGCTTGCGTTCGTCTTGTATTCGCTTCGCTCCCGTGACTTTCTCGCGGGCGTGTCGATCCTTCTCGGACCTTGGAATCGCTCGCCTGAGGCAATGTCGACTGTCAACCCTTATTCTTCGGTACGCACTTCTGTGGGCCGCCTGGAAAGTTCGCTATTGCAAGCGTAACGGTCTTGCTTTCATTTCTATTCGTGGTATAATCGCTGATCCGTTGCCTATTCTTAATGGAAACGTGCAACCGTTGCTGCCGAAAGTTGCTCTAATCTCAGGTGCAACATTGCAGCCTGTTAACTGGCGCACTGTACCTATTGTTTGGCGGCGTAGCGAAACGTCGTATGGGCATAATTCGCGAACTCTAATCCCTTAGGGAAAGGATAGCGGTGGGGATCGTTGAAGCCTTCTCAGTGTTCCTTCACACTCATGCGTGCCCCGTAGACGCTGCAGCAGTGGGGGGCTCCTGCGCACACGATTCAGGCGACACGCTTTCCGATGTAGATCTCTTCGTCTATTGCCAAGATCACAACCTGCATACCAGCATTTCGTGTGTATGCGATTGGGCGAGAAAAGAACTTGGCAACGTCTCATCAACCTATGGGCCGTTTCTTCGCGACGAGTTTGGCATTGGGTATCGTTTCATGCAAGGCTGGCAAGTTCCTCTCGAAATCTTCTTCGTTCCCGAATCAGCATGGTGGCCAAGTCCGTCGAGTTGCAAGGCTCGGCTAATCTACCAAGACGGTACCGCTGGGCAGACTTGGCAGGCACGTATTCAAGGCTGCGGAGAGGTGGAGTTCGATCAGCTGACATTTGTCACCACGTATCTTCAGCAGCAGGTGCTTGTCTGGTTTTCGAAAGCACTCAAATACCTCGCCCGTGGAGAATGTGCTGGCGCTGGCCTTTCGTGTATACGCATCATTCCGGCGCTGTTCGCGACTCAACAACACCTAGACCATAGAACCGTGTTCGACCCGGATTTTGCCCTTCGAAAATTACAAGCGAGCAGAAATCCGGAGCTCAGTCGAACTGTTCGCGACGAGATGATTGAGGCGGTTATCGACCCAGCTCGTTCTGTCCTTGGTTTGATCAGACAAGCCGAACAACTGGTGCGAAGACTGCCGAGATCTTCTGTAACGCAAACCCTTGCTGATATCTTTCATAGCCTCGAAGGGCGGGCTGAAGGGCTGTTGCAGCAAAGGATGATTGGCTTAGCTGGCCCTTCTCACAGTCTCACGCCCGGTCACGAAGACAGAAGGTCATCAGACGGCACGGTAGAAGAGTCTGTAGAGATGCATTCTGCAGAGCTCCGCGAGCTGAATAGGGCGCATTGGGAGGAGGTTTCGACAATTCATGTCCGCTCTCCTTATTACGATGTGGACAACGTCGTGTCGGGCCAGTCGTCGATTTCGGCAATAGAACGCTCGGAACTCGGGGAATTGTCCGGTAAGTCTGGAGTGCATCTCCAGTGTGGAATTGGACTGGACACGATTTCCCTTTCACGATGCGGTGCCGACATGCTAGGCATTGATTTTTCTGCTAAAGCCGTCGAGTCTGCGCAAAGGTTCGCTAGACAATGTGGCGTCTCAGCGAGATTTGCAGTTGGTGATGTTCTGGACGCGGGATCCCTGCCACCCCAAACCTTCGACTTTGCGTATGCCTCCCACGGAGTGCTACGATGGCTGGTCTCGCTCGACACTTGGGCGAGGAACGTTGCCGGTCTTGTCAGGCCCGGCGGGTTTGTGTTCGTATTCGAAATACACCCCTTGGTTTACCGTCTCGCTGCTGCCGACGGTGACCGAGCGCAATTGATGGGTGACTACTTTGACAGAGCTCCCAAAAGAAAAGAACGGACGCAGACCCACTCGGGGAATCTCGAAGGAATCAGGAATAGCACAATCGTTCATTTAGACTGGACAATCGCTGACATCCTGAGTTCATTGATACACAATGGCTTTGCGATCCGCTCATTCAATGAACATGCCGGCACCAGCTACTCGCGAAAAGGCTTGCTTCCGAGACGACTAGACAATCTCTGGTACGCTGAGTCGGCTAGCTTTCCCATCCCCCTGTCCTTTTCCGTGAAGGCAATGCGGTCTCCTTTCAACGCGGACGATATGAAAGGTACGACTAGTGAGAGGGGCTGCACGTGATCAACGGAGTCGTACTCGACCCGAGTTTCGATCAGAGGGTGAGTGCCCTCTTGGGGCGCATTAATGACGACCCGATCGTCGCATGTGCGATGCCCACTGCTGAATTCGAGCGCGTGCGCCACTCCGTGCGCCAGCTAGTCCTCAAGTGGCTACAGTCACTAGGAGATCTCACCCGCATCGCAGCGGCCTCCTACCGTCATGACAATGGATTTCTGAAACTGGTTCTTTCCCAGCAGGCCGCGGTAGTGTCGGAGGTCCGACTTCACGTTTGGGGCCTTGTGCATCCCGACAAAGGCGAAAGACAGGAAATCGACCGAGGCAATATCCATTCGCATTCAAGCGATTTCGTCTCACTAGTCCTCTCCGGCGGGCTGATCGAGGAGACCTATTGTGAGGACAACGCCTTGTGTGCCCCAGTCAGTGCTGAAGGAATCCGCGTCGCCAAATTCCTTTGTGGCTCTCGCGGAATGGAGGAGCAATACGAGATGACAGGGATCGGCGAGTCAGTGCTTTACCGAACCTCGACAACTGAGATCACTGCATTTCATATCCACGGACTGAGGAGCGACGTGTTGCACCGAGTCGAGCCGTTTCGCAATGAGACAGTGACGATGTGTTTTCAGAGCACCCGCCGCTCCACCGGAACGTTAGTCTACTCTGATACTAGTCGTCCTTGGTCGCCTGTGGTCGCATCGCCGCAATTGCAGGTAGAGGACGTCAGAGTTGCATTTCAGTGGTTGTTAGCGCGTGGAATCGTCTAAGATTCTGTTTTGACAAAGGGGTGTCCCGTGACTCACCGAGGAAGGGTCGCAGTTGTTACTGGAGGCACGCGAGGAATAGGCGCGGCTGTGGCGGGCGCTCTATTGAGCCAAGGTTGGCGCGTGATTTCCATTGCCAGGCACGTTCCAGATTCGCCCGTTACGACGAATTCTACAGGCCTTGCGGACAAGAATCGTGACTGTTCCTACATTGCCTCGGATTTGGCCACCGAAGAGGGCGTCACAGAAGCGACAGCAAAGGTGTTTGCACTTACCAGTAGACTGGACCTGTTAGTTAACAATGCCGGGGCAATCAACGTTGAGGAGCGTTTCAATGAGCTGTCATACGGCGACTTTGAGAGGAGCTTTCGGCTGAACCTGATGGCCGGCTTCTTTCTCGCTCGGGGCCTGCGAGTTCCACTTTCAAACGGAGAGTATCCATCGGTCGTCAACATCGGCTCCGTGTACGGCCGAATACCCGACACGGATGTGGTGCCGTACTGTCTCTCTAAAGCGGCGGTTCCTCTGCTAACGCAAATGATGGCTCGCACATTTGGTCCCGAGATCCGCGCCAACTGCATCTTGCCAGGTCATATCGATACTGAAATGACTTGTGCCGCACCTGTTGAGTTTTTGGATGCTATCAGAAAGGCTACGATTCTTAAACGTATTGGGCGCACTGCGGAAATTGCTGAGATCGTGTCGTTTCTTGCTTCGTCGGGCGCGGCGTTTCTTACCGGTACCGCCATTGTGGCAGATGGCGGTTATATGGCTGGGCGATGAGGGCCAGTACTAAGGGGTGATTGCGGGCGCCTTTCGACGGATGTGGGCAGTCGATCTTCAGGCTCGATTCGAAGTCAAAGTGGTAATATGCCTTTTGGAATTAAGGACATTAAAGACCTCCTGAACAACCTCGCCATGCTGGCGACCGTCCTTGGGTTTGGCGTCCTAGGGATCCTCTTGACAGTCAAAGCCATCGGCTTGTTCCTTCTCAGGGTCCTCTACCGACTCAAGGAAAGGAAGGAACTGCAGCCCGACTATGATTTCCTGAGGGGCTTGGCTATTCGCGAGGGTTTGTTCAACCCGTCGAAGTCGATCCGATTGATCGCTATCCTCAGGCGACAGACGAAGGAGACAAGGAGCGCGCTGAGCGCCGGGTTGCGCGAAAGGCTAGGTGCAAAGTTGAGCCGGTTGGCTTCGGGCTCCACGCAACTGTCAAATCTCGACATCTTGACAGGCGCTGGATTGCTCTTGCCGATCGGATTCGAGGATCAGAACGGCGGCGCGAGATTTCATCTTCCCGGTCTCATTAAGCTGATCCACTGCCAAACCACACAAGCTGGCAGCGGTAGGTCGCGCCGAACGCTCCTCATCGGTTCCGCCGGTTGCGGGAAGTCACTATCATGTCTAGCAATCGAGCACCACTTTGCGAATGCTGGCTTAGCCGGTGAACCCCGATGGATATTCCTGTTGACGGCTCAAGAATTCTGGGACGCTGAGGCGATCCTACGCATGGGCGGGAACGCCGGCCTGGGCAGCGAGGCGTGGTGTGTTCAATTCCTTGTGGCGAGCCTTGGGTGGATCAACGTCACGGAGTTGCAGAGACGCGATTTGCATCGCGAGGTCGCTGATCATGCCGTGTTCGTCATCGATGGGATCGACGAGATCGCAGGGCGTCTTGGAAAAGATCAGACAGAAGTATTACTGACTTCTTGGCTATTCCAGCGGGCGCTTTTGGTCACCACGAGGGCATCGTTTTACAATGCCTCCTTACAGGGAAACCCGTCCGTCAAGCACCACGCAAAGATCGCCATCACTCCTCCAACGAAAGCGTCACGTCTGGCGTTTGTCAAGGAGATTTGCCGCCGTGTCCACGGAGCTCATGCCCAAGCCCGACTGATCGCCATCGAGAAAGTGCTCCAAGAATATCCAAGCATCGACATGCTCGTGTCCACACCGCTCTTGCTCATGATGCTAGCGGAAATCGGAGGCATCGACACTTGGTCGCAGGCGAGGGCCGACAGCGTTGGACTCTACGAAAACTTTGCACGCCAGATCGTGGACCGCGATGCGCCCCGACTGCAAGGCTTTTGCTCCACTGAGGAAGTCCAACGCGTCTATCAGGAACTTGCTTGGGCCCTGTTCAAAAAGGCCTCACGCGCCGATGTTCCGGTGTCGGGAATTGACCTTAGCGAACTCCAAGAGATCGTGGCCAGCATCGGACTGAGTGACAGCCAGCGCGAAACGAATGTTCTCCGGGATGCGATCGTGGCGTCGCCCCTGATCGCCGTGTCCGGCGGGCTCCTCTTCAGGGGGCAGTGGCTAAAGATTGGATTTTCGCATGAATCGTTCATGGAGTTCCACGTGGCCCGACGCGCATTCTCTTGGCTCACGGGTAGCACCCAACAAGGGTCTGAGTTTCTTGCGTTCATTGAAACGCCGGGAGTGTCCGCTTTTCTGAAAGAGTACTTAGCGCGAATTGTTCGGGACGCAACGATGGCTGCCGAAGTGACGACTCGACTGAAACGCAACTTGGATTCCCTGCTTGCCGCACGGGAAGGAACTACCGACGAATTCACGGCCAGAAATCACTCGTTCATGGCCGGACAAATGGCCTACTATCTGGGAATGGTGGTCGACGACAGCACATATTCCTCACTGTACGATATCGCAACGCTGGAAACAGAGTTTTGGATTCGCCGTGCGGCTGCCATCGGACTGGCATTTGGCGGCTATCCTGCTGCGCTTAATAGGTTGATTGATGAAATGAAAGACGCCATTGCTGGTGGTGATTTTTGCCTTGCCCGCAAAAACATTGCGATCGAGCTCGGGTTTTATGGTGATCAAAGGCTGGATCCGCGCGATCCGACTCTGGACCTTGGAGGCCAGAGCTGCGAGCGCTTAGTTACACGACTTTGCAGTGAGCTCTGCTCGGACGCGGAGATGCCTAACCGGAGAATGGCCCTCTTCGACATCATCTACCTATCGCAACATAGGAGCGTTTCTGAGGCGAGTTTTGAGAGCACGCTGCTACAATGCAAAGCGGTGCTTGGGAAGGCCTTGGACCGGATGGAGAGTGAGCGTAATGCGATTGACTTCCCGGAAGTTCGAGAGGTCCGTAGCATTCTCGGGCTGAGGGCCTTAGAGTGAGCGTGCCTGCGCAACGCAGGTCGCCGACCCAAAAGAGGCTATGAGGCAACTTGCGATGATACTCAAAATACAATATGTGGTTTTTTACACAAACGACATGGGCCGCGCTGTGACGTTTTACCGTAAGTTTTTAGGTCCCGAATGTGAAGGCAGCGATGATCGGTTCACAGAATTCAGGGTTGGGGATGCGTTGTTTGGCATCAAGATGTCGACAGAGCCGCGTGAGGCCCCAGGTCATCAGACCGTGATTTTGGAGTGCGATGACGTGAAGAGCATTTATGGCTTCTGTCGTGGTCTGGATGTACCAACTGCGAAAGAGCTTTCAGTTGAAAGCTGGGGCGTAAATTTCGCGGTCCTTGATCCAGACGGCAATAAGGTGGAGTTTGTACAGCGGCAGACTTAGCCGCAGACTTAGCCGCGCGGAGGGTCTCCGACAAGTTGCTCCCAGAGTTCGGGGACGGATCGATCCTGTTTAAGCAGGCTTAGGACGCGGAAATGGGATGAGGATCACGCTCGTAGAGGTGGCTGCGAAAGTTCCGTTCTGAGAGTTTCTTGCCGGTCGGCGTACAAGGGTGGTATGTCGCGCCCCGCGTCTGAACGATAAGCGTTATTATCAGAACCAACCACCGAGCAGCTTCTGATAATGCCAGTTATCGGTCACAGCCTGGATTCGGCCAGCGGCGGTATGCTTGGTGTGCCAGGGAAGGCTCGCCGGTGTCTTCGTCGGGTCTTCGCAAATTCGTTATGCCAATTGACAATGCCCGAATCCTCGTGATCGGGGCCGGGGTGAACGGCTCCGTCTGCGCCGCCCGTCTTTTCGAGCGCGGTGTCGATGTTACTGTGCTGGCACGCGGCAGGCGGCTCGGCGAGATTGAGAGCAACGGAATCGTCATCGAGAACGCTTTCAATCAGAAGCGGAGGGTCACGCGCGTCAGGGTCATCGGCGAACTGGTGCCCGGGGACATCTACGACTACATTCTCGTCGTCGTGCGCCGCACCCAGGTGGCGCAACTGCTGCCCACGCTGGCCGCCAACGGGTCACCTAACGTCGTCTTTATGAATAACAATCTCGACGGTCCCGCGGAGATCGTTGCGGCATTGGGCCCCGAACGGCCGATGCTCGGCTTCGTTTTCGCCGGGGGCAAACGCGACGGCGACATTATCCGTGCCGTCGGTCCATTCGATCATTCGCCGATGCGGACGCCATTCGGCGAGATCGACGGAGCAACCACTCTGCGGCTGGAGAGGCTGGTGAACTTACTCAACCGGGCCGGTCTCAAGGCCAGCATTTCAACTGACATCGTCGATTACCTGGCCACGCATGCCGCCGGCGTGGCCGCCCTCGTGCCCCTGATTATCAAACACGGCAACGACGTTAAGGCGCTGGCTCGCTCGGGCGAAGACCTGAAGCTGGGCGCGCAGGCGTTGCGCGAGACGGTTCCTGTGTTGAAGGCGCTCGGGCACAAGATCGTGCCCGCCAGCCAGCGGATCGTCGCTTTCACGCCCGTGTTCGTGCTCACATTCCTGCTTCGTCGCATGTGCAACTCAAGGTTTGGAGAGGTTGGCGCGTCCTGGCACGCTCAGCAGGCGCCGGACGAACTGCAGGCTCTTGCCAATGATCTCCGCGCGGCGGTTATCCGCTCCGGCGTTCCGGCACCGGCCCTCAGAAAGGTGTTAAGCGTGGACTAGCGGGCGGCGGACCCAAGGTTCCACAAAGCGCGGTACGGTAGCGCTGTCACCGGCATTACTCCTCGTAAATCGAAAGCTCTCGCTTGCAGTTCTGCGGCGGACCATACATACCGATATTGGCGGATAACGCCCCTCCGGAATCAGGCTGCATTTCTGTTGCACCTGAGTTCGGAACGGTCATTCTGAGCGCAGCATCGATGGAAACAAAGGTCAATGCCCCGGTTCGGGGACCCGATCGCTCCGGAGGACTGGCAGGTCGTCCTGTTCCCGAATCTCGTCTAGCGGGCGGAGGGCATCAGGCGGACGATCTCGCCGCTGCGAACGCGCAAACCACCCATAAAGGCGTTCCTCTGTGTATGGAGCCTGCCGGTCGTAAAACGGATAGCAGACCGGCACGGCCGGCATCGTCTCGCCAAGGCGCTCCAGCGCGCGCAGACGAAGCTCGCCCTGGCCCGTGCCTGCTCTTGCGGCCCGCTGTCGGAAGGTGGCACGCAGGCTGTCCGGCTGCCTGGCGGGTTCCAGGAAAGGAGCTTCGCTGGCGGCTTCCAGCGGGAACAGTTGGGGCGGCATCGCCTCGTTCTGAGGCGCGCCCACCCAGCGCTCCGAGTACCGGCCGGAACACAACCCGGTGGCGGTGTAGCGGGCGCACCGGTCCACCAGAAAGAGTCCCTGCACGTCCACGCGAATCCTGCCCAGACCGATCGGTTTGCCCATGCCGATCTTGTGCCGGAAGCCGGGCGTGGGCCGCAGGGCGTAGAGGAGCAGTCCGAGCTCATTCCCGCTGAGGTTGTCGAATGCCACCGCGAACCAGAAGCTGGAGCCGGCGCACACGGGTGTAATCCGCACATGCTGTTTCATGGTGTGGCCGAACGGGTTATTGAATCCCAAGCGCGTCCGCCAGGGTTCGCGTCCCGCAACAATGTCCCCGGCCTGACGATGAAGATAAACCTTGCGGCCCTGGGGTTCGTGCCGGTCGGGTGAGAGCTCTTCCTTCGCGATTGTCGCCGCCTGGCGCCCGTTCCGCGTTCGGAAGTAGAGCACGGGGCTTGGCGGCTTGGGCGAATCCAGGATTTTGAGGGTCACCGGGTCGAGGAGGAAACCGCCCGGAGGTTCGGAGACGGGGATCGCGTCGGTGAAGCGGATTCGACCGGCGAGCGAGAGCCCCGGACGATTGCCGCGCCTGCTATCCCGGTCGGCCTCCACAAAACCGAACATCTGTTCGGCAATGGTGATGATTTCGCGATCCGGATTGAAGGGGAGCAGTTCTTTGTCGCCAACGGACCGCGTGATAAAGGTCCAAGTTCTGGCGGCCCGGCGCTCACCGCGTTCATCGAGATACTCGACGCGATCACGCCAGATGGAGGAGAGCGCGATCTCGCCCACTTCGTTGCGAGCGTCGTGCGGCGCGAAATAGACGAGGTCGCCGGTCTTGAGCCGGAAGCGGCGGTCGTTGGCGCGATTTCCGGAAGGGAGCCGGTCGGTATCCTTCGGCTCGTAGGGTGGAGCGGGCCCGTCTTTCTCGGCCTCTGTCCTTTCGTCAGCGAGTTCGTGAAAACGATGCACGGCCTCGGGCGCGATCACTTTCATCAGGGGCGTCAACTGTCGTGCCGCGGCAGCGTCCCCGGCAAACGCGCGCCGTGCGAGCTCCATCAGTTCCCCACAAGGCAGGAAGAGTTCGTGGTACTTTCCACGGCGCTGCTGCGGCTGGGCTTCGGGAATCTGCCGGTCGTCCCAACAACCCAGCACCCTGACAATCCCTTTGACGTAGCCGTCGCTCTGCATTTCAGGGCCCCACGGGAGGGGTTCTTCGTCGTTGTCCTCCGGCTTCTGTCCGAACAGGGCTACTTCCCGACTGTGCCCGTCTGCCTCGCCGACCGCGAGCCGGCCCTCCTGCCAGGCGGGATTCGCCTTCTGCCAGGGGAGGCGCATGCCGAACCAAGAGTCGCGCTCCCACATTTTGTCGATGCGGAACGTCCGGGGCATTCGAGCGGGATCTCGGGTGGTGACGGCGTCGCCGAAACAGACCCGGAGATAAGGTCTGAAGAACCAATTCTCTTTGCCGCGGAACTCTTGCGGCATCACCCACCAGTCGCCCTGGCGGACAAGCGTGGGCAGAGTCAGCGGCAGCAACTTGCAGGCGCCGTTTTTCGAAACGAAGACCATGCCGATGGCGCTGAGGTTCTTCTCCATCTTCTTCCGGTAACTGTAGGCCCGGTCTTCAAGAACGCGCATGGCCGAGTTGCTGGCGGCTTCGGCGATGGAGGAGAAGAGTCCGCGCAGAGCGGAAGCGGGAAGAGCGGGCCGACCGCCGATGGTGAATGGCTCGACAGTGGCGGGTTCTTCGCGCGTCGCTTCTTTTGTTCTGCTGGCGCCAACAAAGACGGGGTCCTCCGCCTCGATGCGGCAGACGAGGCGGCCGGAGAGCTTCCCGCTCGCATATTCGTGGTGCGAGACGCTCCCCGCGTGTTCGGGCCACCGAGTCAGCGTGAGGTCGTCCAAGCGATCGCCTCGGTGAATTGGCACGAAATGGTACGGATTGAGAAAGTTCACTGGCCCCTCCGCTGTGTCTCGGCATGAGCGGGCAAGGCGGCCGCCTTCACCCGTTTGGCGAGCGAGTCGTACGTGCCGGCGAGGCTTCCCTCAAGTTCGGCGTTCTCCACACGCCGACCGAAAGGGAAAAGCCGGAACAGGGGCTGAATGGCCGCCGGCAGGCCGGAGGCGGTCACTTCGGTTCGCCGAACCCGGCCGTAGCCCTTGCCGGCACCGAACCCAATGGTGATGTCTCCCTCGGCCAGGTCGCGCAGGACGAAAGCGAGCAGCAACCACGGCCACTGGTCCTGGCCGGTCGCATCTTCCAAACGGTCGAGGTCAATCGCTATCGTGCCGCGAAACACAGGCTGGTAGAGGGCCCTGGCGTTGAATTTGGCACCTTCCGAACCGCCACCGGTAAAGCGGTCGATAGCGACGAATTCGTGAGGATGCGGGCCGCCTTCGAGGTACTCGAAGTCGGGGATCTGGATGGGAGCGCGCCATCCGGGAGCGCCGAAAAGACGGAGAAAGTGGAGCAGCTTCTCCTGGTCGCGCGCCTCTTTGGCTTCGAGCAGAAGATCGTGTTGTTCCGGGGGCCGATGCTGCAACGCGACGGTGCGCCAGATGCGGGCGGCCTGCGACCGGAGCGCGCCGCGCAGGGATGACGCCGGAACATACGGACGCCCATCGCGCGTCCGGACTGTCGCAAAGCTGATGGGACCGCCGGGTTCATCCATCTTCCGTGCCTGCGTCGGATCGTTGATCAGAAATGCTCCGTCGAAGTACAGCGTTAGCTGCAGGAAGCAACGGCGACGGCCCGCCCGAGCAGGCAGTGCGGCTGCGGCGCGCTTGTGCAACACCGCCACCCCCTCGGGATGGTCACTCCACGGGAGAGGCTCCTCTGGGTTATCGAGCCATTGCTTCACTTTGTCGGGCGGAGTCCACTGGACCGACGTGAGGTCCCAACTCACTCGGCCCCATTCGTTTGAACCCTCGCCGCCAAGGCGAGCGCCATCGTTGAAAGCGTCGAGGGCGCCGAGGAGCAGGTGGAGTTCGGCAGGCTCCATCCGCGAGGCGTGGACTGTGACCTCGAACTTCGAACCCTCGGGAACGAACTCAAGCTGAAACAGCCGCTGGTTGTCAGCAGTGCGTGTACGCGGGTCGATGGCCACGCGGGGCTCCACGCAGGTGCCCCTTGTATGGTCCCAGTTCCGGCGTTTGGCGGCGTGGCCTTCTTCCGACAGAGGAGGGGCTTTGGCGGTCAGGCGGGCGTCGCAGAACTCAGCCTTGCCGCCGGAAATCGGATCGTTGCCTCTGACCGCGCCGAACACCGCATCGACACCGGGGCCGTCCACGCGATGTTCCTTCAGCCAGGCGCGTAGGATGCCCTTGATGGTGGAGCCTGGGATCATCGCGCCGCCATCCGAACCCACACACACGGTGTTCACCTCGACTTTGGTCCCGTCGTCGCGGGAAACGCCTCGCTCGGTGCTGGTCAGCCCGTCCCCGACATGCAGGGGCGAAAGCAGGGTGAGCGTTCCTTTGACAAGGTAGCGGGGCCGGAATTGGATCGCACTGTCGTACATGCCGTCACCTCGTTTTCATGAATTCGCCGGCGTCCACTCCACACGGACCTCGCCGTAGCCGTTCTCCGGAATATAGGGACAGTTTCTCCATAATTGTGACGGCGCATCGTCGTCGAAATAGAAGCCCTTGCCGAAGGGTTTCAGCCCTTGTTGCAGCCATTTCTCGACCGACTCCTTCGCCCGCGCAACGTCGTTCACCTGAAAAACGAAAATGCTTCCGGGCGCGGAGAGCAGCCACGGACGGTAGCTCCCGCTCGGCTGGAACCTCTCAGCCAGGTAGTGACTACCGGCCAGTGAGAGGCGCTGGAACCAGTTGAACAGTTCCAGGATTCCTTTACCCGCCTGGTGGTCCCACGCCTGCTGCAGAAGATTCCTGTATTCGTCGCGCGAAAGAGGACGAGTCAGCGGGCGGGGGTCCACCAGAAGAGCGGGTGTTGCCAGGATCACCGACAGGAACCCTTGTTTGCCGATCACGGGGGCGACAGGCGGAACGGAATCGTCGAGGGTAACTGCGGCGCACGCCTTGGTCTTGCCCAATCCCCACAGGCCGAGTTGCTCGAAGGCCTTCAGGCAGCGGACCACCTGCGAGCGGGTGGTATCGTCGGTGATCCGCGTGAGGTCGACATCGGCGATCCATACGCACTGGCCCGGCGGGATGACGCGGTACGCGAAGAGTTGATTGTCTTTTGCCCGGCGCGCCTCGCCGAAGATGGCCGTGCGGACGCGGAGTTCTTTGTCGAGATCGCGTGTCTTGTATTGTGATGGAAGTTTGTCCCAGTCTTCCTTTTTCCAATCAATGTCGAACGCAGGCTCGACATCAAACTCCGTCGGAGCATCCCGCAACAGTCGCACATCCTGAAGATCGGAGTGGCCAGGCAGGCGGCACAGCGAAAGAGGCGCTCTTGGCGTCCGGACCGGTTGATTCTCATTGGCGGGGAGCGCGTGCGTGATGCGCACCAGGTGGAGATTGTCGAGCAGTGGCTCGCAGGCGGCCGAACCCTCGGCCATGGCGGCGATGGCGCCACGGAGCGCCGCACCCGGGATGTGCTCCTCGCATTCGAACAGATTCCGGCTTACCCGGCGTTGCGCGATGCAGAGCGGGTCCTCCGGCCTAAGCGTGAGCCGGAGAAAAGACGGCGCCTTGCCCCGAGCCGGGACAGCCTTTACCGCGCTGTCGAGATCCAGTACCGAGCCATTGCCGACGTGCGCGTCATGAATGTGGCCGAAGCCGGCCGTGCGTTCGGCGCCGGCGGCGCTGATCCAGCGAAGACCGGCCAGCAGGGCCTTGCGGACCTCGCCTGCGTCTTCGGCGTCCTTGAGCCGCATCCGGACCTTGCCGCGAAACGTCACCTGCTCGCCGGAAGCAAACGGCGCTTCAATCACCAGATACGCGCCTTTGTCCACGGAGCCGCGCTGCTCGTCCATGCGGATGCGATAGCGCGTCCCCGCGTCGTCTTTCGCGGGGAGGTCATGGAGCAGGTCGACAATCTGCAGCCGGCCGCGCCACGGGTCCACGCCGCCGGTCCCTTCTTCGTCGCCGCTGCCCTGGCCGAACCAGTCCGACAGGGACCATGCCGCGCCCAGACTCTCGAGCTCCGTCATCGCTTCGCGGAGGAGGCCCTTCACGAGCGTTCCGGGCAGATAGTAGTGGCCGCGAGTCTGCGCCAGCAGGGAGTCCACGCCGAATTCGCCCAGGGCGCTGGATTGCGTGACGACAGGACCAGTGGCGGTGATGTCGAGTCCAAAAGTCGCGAATTTCATGATGTCCCGATCCTTCGTTCACTCCACCGCATAATCCCAGAGCTCCTGCAGGTGAAGCCAGGCGGCTTTGTGGAACAGCATCCCGTCGTCCGTTCCTGGGCGGGGCGGCGCATGCAGGCAGGCCGATTCCAAGCTGTTGAAACTCGTCGTTGCTTCCTTCGGCGGTTGGAGTGTTTTCACTTCCGGCGAACCGGGGAATTGGCCGGTCTTCATGAGCGACCGGACGACCTCGTGCAACCTGCGGCGCGGCATTTCCGACTGGAGCGCTATGATGGCCTCGCGAATTGCGCCCAGTTTGTCGCCGGGCAACAGGAGAGCGTCGGGCTTGTCCCGGGCGAGAAACGGATAGCGATCCGCCATGTAATCGAGATCCGGGCGGCGTCCAATGTGATCAAACGATTCGAGCACCTGATAAACAACCAGGTTGGTCTCTTCCGAGGCCATCCGCTCCTCCGCCGGCCGCTTCAGCTCGCTCTTGGCCAGATCCGCGAGCTCTTTGGCGAGACGGAGTGAGCGATGGATGTGGCACTTGCGACTACAGAAGACGACGCCGGCACCGTGACTGAGCGGGGAGAAGGTCTTCCAGTCGCGTGCCTCGCGGAAGAAGAATTCGAGCGCGAACAGACCCTTCCACGCGGGGACTACGAGCGCGATCTCATCGCCGCCCCACTGCAGCACCTCGATGCGGACCTGCCTGACGTGTTTGCCATCCTGATCTTTTCCCTCAAAGAACCAGTCCTTCGGGTTCCGGTGGATGTGGGTGATCAGATGGGTGAGAAATGTGGCCTGTTCCGTACGCAGTTGCGCTGACTTCTCCCGCTGCTGCTCGGGCGTCACGCACTGGGCGGCGAATTTCGCACCGAAGCGGTTTCCGTCGAGGTAGAGAATAGCCACCTTATTCCGCAGCGGTTCCGAATGGCCGCTGTTGCCGGCGAGCGTGTTGAGGTCGTTAACGTAGTCGAGTTGCTCTAACCCGGGCTCTGCCGGAATCACGGCATTCCGCACACGCTCGAATTCCTTCCGAAAGAAGTCCTTCTTGTTGCCTCTCCCGTACTCGTGACGAGCATGGACGGAGGCGCTACGGATCTCCGTTTCGTATTTTCTTTCCTCCAGGTTCCAGTGCTGGACAGGTTTCCACGCCGGCCGAACGAGGTCTTTCTGACAAACTCGCCACGCTTTCCCTTCCACGTCCTTTACCGGCGCGCCTCCCGTTTCCGGATAAATCAGGCTTTGCGTCTGCATCTGCTGCCAGCGGTTGAGCGCCATCAGCCGTGCTCGGTCGGCCGCGAAGGCTGCGTTTCCGGTGTCTGGCGCCGTGTCCACGACGAATGTGGCATGGCGGCGTGCAGTATCGTTCTCCAGATAGCGCCGGACTTCGGCCTTCGCTCTGTCCGCCGCACCTGGATCGGTGGAGTCAATGCGAAAGATGCCGGAAGAAGCGCCGAGGTTCACGTCCTCGACTCTGTCTCCAAACAGGTCCCTGAGCTTACGACGGACCTCGTCGGGCGCGTTCAGAAGGACCAGACTCCCGCCCCGCGAGACGCTGAGATCCTCCGCGTCCTCAATGAAACTGGAAAGGTTCACGCCTTCGAAACGAAGATAGAAAGCCATTCAGGACCTCCGAACAGGCCAGCGCCGGATCAGCAGTCGGCCAACGAGCCACGCGCCGCCGAAGACTACGGCTCCGGTGCCCACCGACGCCAGCCAGGGAATGGGAGGGCACACGCAAGCTGACCAGCTCGCCATGCCTGATGGAACGCCGGGAATGGAGAACAGGGCGGCCACCAGTGTGGCTGCGGCGGTGGGCGGCAGCAAGAGGTTCGCGGCGGCCGCCAGACTGCGCTGCTGGTCCGCGATCTTCGTCTGCTCTTCCACCAGCTCCATCTGGTAGTTTGTTTCGATCACCCTGGCCACGAACTCCATCTGGTCGCGGACTTCCTTGTAGAGTTGCTCGATACCCAAGCTGCGGTGCCACAGTTCGAAAAGTTCCCTGGCCTGCAGTTGATTGGATACCTCGATGAAGTAGAAGCGCGAGACGAAGTCGGTCAGGTCTTGCAGAAGCCAGCGCTGATTGCTCCGCAGTTCCTGGCGACTCTCCTTCTTCGCCGCGGGAGCGCTGGCAAACTCTTGCACAATCTCGGAGAGGTTCTGCCAGAAATACAACAACGACGCCTTCTGGAGGTGGGCCAGCACGGCGAGCAGGTAATAGTGCCGGGCCATGTGGTTCCGGACGTGCCTCGTGAACTTGTCGTCCGAGTCCTTGCCCACCGCGGTAAAGGCATAGCCGCAGCAGGCGTACCGCGTGTTAAAGGCCGGCGGATTCCAGAAGCGGTCGTAGAAGACGTTGGCGGAAGTCCGCTCCAGCCAGGGGCCGGAAAAGGGATAGCTGCGCGAGTCGCCATGATCGTCGCAAAAGGCCAGACGGAACCAGTCGCCGGGCGAGATCTTCTCGGGATCGTCGACGCTCAGCCAGGCGAGCAGCGGTATGCGGTCGTCCTCGAGTTGCGCGAAATAAAGGCAATCGCCTGCGCTCTTGCGCTGGTCCTCACCGGGATCGGGCAGCAAGGGGCGGAGGAAGCTTCTCCAGTGCGCTGCCACCGGGACCGTGCGGTTATCGCGGACGTGGTCCAGATACGGACCAATACTCTCGAAATCGCTTCGCTCGCCAATCGGCTGGCCATCGGCGCCCAGCCATTCGAAGGAAGGCGGCGCCTGTCCGGGAATACCGCAGCTTCCGTCCACCGCCCACCAGGGGGGATACACGTGCCGGACATAATCGAGGAAGTCCAGGGCATCGGCGAGACAAAAGGGCCGCGCCTTGGCGGCTGGGTTTCGAGAAACTTCACAAGGGGGACCGGACAAACGGACCGAGGCGATGGCAATGCCCGGGGGGAAAAGAAACAGGCGGACATCACTCGCCGTCAAGCGCCACACCGGCGCATCATCCTCATGGCGCAGCCTGACGCGAACGGCCCGAATATCGCTCCGCGTCAGCAAAAGGCAGGCGGTGTGGCTCTGTCTTTCAAAGAAAATCCGGTGAATGTACGGGTGAAAGTAGACGAACTCTGCATACTGCCCGGCCTGGTCGCCGAGCGGAGCGCCGCGCTTCGCCCTATCGAAGTACTCTGCGGGCTGCCAGGAAACTGGTGAATCGCTGGCCCGGCCTCCTGCCTGGTGCGTGGCCTGCGCGATGTAGCCGGCATACTGCTGCAGCCATTTGTCGCCTACCTGGTTCTGATCCTCTCTGCGGGTTTTCAAATCGCCGTCTGGAATCAGGCGGAGAGGCCAGAGAAACGTGACCTCGAACCCGCGCACCGGCGTGGCGGCGGACTCGGCAAGGGCCGTCGGGGCGTCGTTGGACATTCTGGAGTAGAGGTAATATTACCACCAATTGTGGGGAGGCGATCCCGGAACATCGGAGTTTCTGAGACTCGAATCGCCCTCACGAGCAGAAAAGCGTCAGCCGGCAGCCCGTTTCAATCCCCTTCGTAGCGGGGCGCTCATTCCAACGAGGCAATCCATGTCAAATACAGCACTGTGGTTCTTCGTTTCAATCCCCTTCGTAGCGGGGCGCTCATTCCAACTTGAAGTCAACTATTGTTTCAATTGTACCTTTTACGTTTCAGTCCCCTTCGTAGCGGGGCGCTCATTCCAACCTTCGGGATGGATGTCGGAGAATTATCCATCCCGGTGGTTTCAATCCCCTTCGTAGCGGGGCGCTCATTCCAACGTCGCCGGATTCCCGATGACGATGCTCGATGTCCGCGTTTCAATCCCCTTCGTAGCGGGGCGCTCATTCCAACCCAATGGCTCGGTCACGAGTTTGACGCAGCCATCCGGGAGTTTCAATCCCCTTCGTAGCGGGGCGCTCATTCCAACATATTTGAGGATCGAAATCGACGACCGTATGGCATTGTGTTTCAATCCCCTTCGTAGCGGGGCGTTCATTCCAACGAAGGGTCACCCGAATCGTCAGTTCCAAGCGATACAGCTGTTTCAATCCCCTTCGTAGCGGGGCGCTCATTCCAACGTGCAGTCCCAGATCCTCTTTGGCGACTTCCTGAAGTTTCAATCCCCTTCGTAGCGGGGCGCTCATTCCAACTCTCCCGCGATCCCTCGGGGGCCCCGGCGAACCTATGTTTCAATCCCCTTCGTAGCGGGGCGCTCATTCCAACGCCGAACATTGCTGGTTTCGTCAATAACGTTTGCTGGTTTCGTCAATAACGTTCATCGGGTTTCAATCCCCTTCGTAGCGGGGCGCTCATTCCAACGCTGTCGATTTCAGCGTAAGCCAGGGTTGCGTGCCCGAGCGTTTCAATCCCCTTCGTAGCGGGGCGCTCATTCCAACCAGCCATCACGACGGCCATGGGAGAGTACGGGAGGGCGTTTCAATCCCCTTCGTAGCGGGGCGCTCATTCCAACGAAGATCGCCGCATCGCTGCGTTGCCGGCGGATCAGATGTTTCAATCCCCTTCGTAGCGGGGCGCTCATTCCAACGGTCAACGGCGTCGTGGTACGCAGCGCCGGAGCGGGTTTCAATCCCCTTCGTAGCGGGGCGCTCATTCCAACCCTGAATATCTTGCTACGACACATAAGAGCAAGGAATGGTTTCAATCCCCTTCGTAGCGGGGCGCTCATTCCAACGAGCAAGCTGCTGCCGATCCTACCAGTTCCTCCGGTGACTGTTTCAATCCCCTTCGTAGCGGGGCGCTCATTCCAACAAGGATGCCATCGAGACCCTGCGCCGCACGATCACTGTTTCAATCCCCTTCGTAGCGGGGCGCTCATTCCAACGTTACGCAGAAGAAGAAGGCATTCCTGGCAACGCAGAAGGGTTTCAATCCCCTTCGTAGCGGGGCGCTCATTCCAACAATTTACGGAGCCCATAATCTCGAGATTGATTTTACTGTTTCAATCCCCTTCGTAGCGGGGCGCTCATTCCAACGCGGCGGATAAAGGAAGTTTTGGACGCGAACGGCATCCGGTTTCAATCCCCTTCGTAGCGGGGCGCTCATTCCAACTCAACTCATTTCGAGCGGGAAGTCGACGGCGGACGTGTGTTTCAATCCCCTTCGTAGCGGGGCGCTCATTCCAACCGGAACCTTCGATGATGCCAGTAATGGTGTTACTGGGTTTCAATCCCCTTCGTAGCGGGGCGCTCATTCCAACAGTCAGGTGTCCCCGTGAGCTTTCACGTCGTGGCGCAGTTCGTTTCAATCCCCTTCGTAGCGGGGCGCTCATTCCAACCTTGGAGTATGCCTCGGCAGGCATGCTCATTGAAATGAGTTTCAATCCCCTTCGTAGCGGGGCGCTCATTCTAACGCTCTCGATCCGACGAGGCCCATCTATTTGTGGGTGAGGTTTCAATCCCCTTCGTAGCGGGGCGCTCATTCCAACGAGAAGAGCGCGGCGCCGGCGGCCGAGCACCACTCGGCGTTTCAATCCCCTTCGTAGCGGGGCGCTCATTCCAACTCGGCGTACCCAACGGGTGGACGTGGGCGGCGGCATCGTTTCAATCCCCTTCGTAGCGGGGCGCTCATTCCAACCAGTCTTTCGGGAGCGCCGACAAGCGCCGCCACTGTCGCGTTTCAATCCCCTTCGTAGCGGGGCGCTCATTCCAACGGGGCGCGTATCTGGGGGGCGCGAAAGGGCTACTGTCCGTTTCAATCCCCTTCGTAGCGGGGCGCTCATTCCAACGCTTGCTGAAACTATCCCTTTGGAATCATGGGCTTATCCAGCCCTTTTCCGGCATGTACCATTCGGCCCCGCAAAAATGCCCTCCGTAACCCCCGACGAAGCCCTGTGGAAGAACATCAAGTCCTTGCGCGCCAACGAGATGCCCGTCTTTCCGGCACCCAGGGGGCCCGGCGGCCGAAAACCCGTTGGCACCACACGGTTGAAAACAATCCACTTACACCACGTACCAGGCACGGTCCTCAACCACCTCCGCAGTGCCGAACACCACCGTGCCCTCGACACAAGCGCCACACAAATGGAAAATATGCACCCTGTCCTGCTCCGCGTCAAGCGCTTTCTGAACCTCAGCCGTCATGCGCTCGGCGAGTTCGGCGTCCAGATTGGCGACGAACACGCTCTCCTGCACCCGCTTCCCATAGTTGAGAAGCAGCGCGGAAAGATGGTCCCGCCGCCGGTCGTCGGCTATATCGTAACAGACGACGTATTGCATGACGCCTCCTCCGCCGGAGCATCAAAAGCCCAGGGACGGAACTCGCCGCCGCCGCGAATTACCGCCGCCATCTTCTCCGCCTCGGCGCGCCGGAGGTTACGGAAGTGCGCGGACGGCGGGCCCTCGTCGCCACGCTTCGGCCGGTCCAGCACCCACTCCTCAAACGCCGCCAGATAGCGCTTCAGGGGCTTCGGTTTCAGGAACACGCCGGGCCGGTCGCCGCTGGACTGGAAGTCGCTGGCGTCGAAGACGCGCCGATTCACCATGGTCAGAACGAACCGGTCGGCCACCGGCCCACGGAAGCACTCAACCAGATCGAGAGCGAGCGAAGGCCGGCCATAGTCGATCTGGTGCAGGAATCCCAGATGCGACTCGAGGCCCAGACCTTCCAGCAGGGCCGCCAGTTCGTTCGTGAGCAGGGTGTAGGTGAGTGAGAGGAGCGCATTCAGAGGATCGGGCGCGGGATGCTTGTGGCGGCCGGGCCATTCCAGCTCGGACCGGTTGAAGGTCATCAGCAGGTCGAAGTACTGGCGCGAGGCGGCGCCTTCCACACCATCGAGTGCGGCGATGCCATCGGCGGACAATGCGGCGTTGACGGCTTCGCCGAGCGCGGCCAGCTTCGCGTCGAAATCGGGCTCCACCTTGTTCTCGCCGCGATACCGGCGGAGCACGGCGGCCATGTTGGCGATCTTGCCGCGGACCACGGCACGGGCGATGGTGAGCGCGCGGGCTGCGTCCTGGGAGAGTTGAAACTGCGCCAGGCGCAGTTCGAAATTGCTGCTCCGCGGCGGTGTCAGCGAGCCGCGGTAGGTTCCCTCGCGCGAGAAAAGACTCAGGTGCACGCCCTTCTCCAGCAATTCGGCCAGGGCCTGCGTGGTCACCTGCACGTTGCCGAACAGCAACACGTTTTCCAGCTTGTGATAGGGCAGGTCGAGAACGATCTCGTCGTCCTTCTCCACCAGCAGCCGGTCGCCGGCCTTGCGCAAGATGGAACCCTGTTCGGTGAGATAAAGGTACGCCACGGTCTGCCCTCCGGGAATGGTTTTCGACGGGCGGTGGGGAGCGGCTTCAATGCCCGCGCGGATCAGTGCCTGAGCCACGGCGCCCCGCGGCGGGGCGTATTCATATCGCGTGCGCAGGGCCAGCGGAAGCGGCCGCGCCATGAAGAGAATGCGACCTCGGATACGGTCATGTCTCCAGGGTATCCAGACCGAGTCCCCGAGAAAGAGCGCGCCGAGGAATCGGAAGCCAGCGTCGAAATCGGTGACCTGCGTCCTGGCTTCATTGAGCTGGAGGTGTTCGGCCGCCAGCAGATCGCGGGTTTGGCCGAGGGCCTCTTCGGCGCCTGGGCGGGTCTGGGCGAGGATCAGGAAATCGTCGGCATAGCGAACCAGTTTCCGGCCGCTCTTTTCCAGCTCGCAATCGAAGTCCTCCAGGAAGAAGTTCGCGAGCAGAGGCGAGATGGGCGAACCCTGGGCGATGCCGGCGTGCACCGCGTGGACTTTCTGGCCATCCCAGTAGCAGCCGCGGACCCACTGGCGAAGGAGGCCGAGGACGACCGGGCCGGGCTGGCGGCTGGCAACGCGGTTTAGAAGGAGGTCGTGATCGACACGGTCGAAGTAGGCGTGGACGTCGGCGTCCACCACGAAGCGGTAGCCGAACTCGTGGCACTTGCGAATGCGCGCGATGGCGCGGTCCACCGAGCGGCCGGGGCGGTAGGCGAAACCGCATTCCAGGAACTCTTCCTCCCAGCTTCGCGAAAGATGACGGGCCACCGCCGTCTGCAGCACGCGATCGGCAACCGTGGGTACCAGCAGAGTGCGCGTTTCGGCGGAACCGGGCTTCTTCTCCACCACGATCTTCAGCATCGGAAAGGCCCGGTAGGCGTCCTGTTCCACTCGCTCCAGCAGGCGCGCGATCCAGCGGTCTGCGCGGGCGGCGAAGCTGGTTATGGTGACGCCATCGGCGCCGGCGCACCCGGCGTTCTCCTGCACGCGCTCCCAGGCGAGCCACAGGTCGTCTCCGGTGATGGGCAGCCGGGACGGCGGAGCCGCGGGCTGTTCGTGGGGCGCGGTCACACTTGCTCTAATTTTGGAGGGCCACTTTGGAATATGCTCCGGCTTGGCCGCCGCGTCAATGAGTATTTCCGAGGGAACTCAGGGACCTGTTCGCGGATATGATGGGAGGCGGCTTGCCTGTGGAATTCGAAGTTGCCGCATTCCGTTTTCTTTTTTGCGCGATGGATGGTGGCTATTTCCCGCCGGGGAAAAGCGCGAACATCTTTCGCGGCGCGCTGGGCACGGTGCTGCGGAAGCTCGCTTGCCACCCGGACTGCCCGGGCGCGCGGCAGTGTCCCCAACGCGACCGTTGTGCCTACTCGCGTCTGTTCGAGCCGGTACTCGACTCCGGTCCCAGCGGTCTTGCGGACCCTCCAAGGCCGTTCGTCCTGCGCCCGAGATTCGAGGAGGGACGCCAGCTTCCCGCCGGTTCGACGCTTTGTCTCGACCTGCATTTGTTTGATGTGCGGGATTTCTTTCTTCCGATCCTCATCGTGGCGCTGAGCGAGGTGGCGCGCGCCGGTCCGGGTCCGGGACATGGCCACGCGGAGTTGCGCGAGGTGCACAGTCTCGGCGCAGACGGTCAGGCGCAGGTGTGTCTGTTTGCCGGCGGCAGGATGCAGGTGGAGGCCATGCCACCGCCGTTGCGGATCGAGGTGGCCGACGCCGGCCGCGAAGCGCGCCGAATTCGGGTGGGATTCACCGAGCCAACCGAGCTGAAAGCCGGAGGGCAGGTGATCGCGCGTCCGGAGTTCCCGGTTTTGCTGGCGCGGCTGCGTGATCGTATCGCCACGCTGGACCACCTTTATGGGAGTGGGACAGTGACCTTCGACTGGCAGGCGCTTGCCGTAAGAGCCGCCGCTGTGCGCATCGCCGCCGAACAACTGCGCTGGGAACATGTCGAGCGGCGCAGCTCGCGCACCGGGCAAACCCATCCGCTGGGCGGTTTTGTGGGCTGGGTGGAATACGAGGGCCATCTGGGACCGTTTCTGGGACTTCTGAACGCCGGCAGATGGACCGGCGTTGGCCGCCAGACGGTCTGGGGCAAAGGCGCTTACGAGTTGAGAGAGGTGGACTGAGCGTCAGGAATTCCGAGGCGAGGCTTGATGGCTCCGCGTTCAGACACGCGTGCGCTCCTCCGACCAATCGCGCGAAACGTCGCTCGGACGCACCGATCACAAGGAAGCCTTCGTTTCGCTTGATGTCCTCGCCGACCCGAGGTAAGGTCTCAATGGCTACCGATATGGCCCATTAAGAGGACTGAAATGAACGACTTAGCAGTGGCCGACCGGGCCACGGAGTGGCGCAGATTGAAGACGCTGGTGCTCGACAGCGTCTCCTCGCCGATCACGAAACGCGTGTACAACCTCGGGCTGAACGAGTTCTTCGCGTGGTACGGCCGGGAGCCGCGCCCCGGCTTCACCAAGGCGACCGTGAACGTCTGGCGGACGGAGTTGGAGGCCCGCGGTCTCGGCTCGGTCTCCATCAACGTCCGCATCACCGCCGTCCGCAAACTCGCCGTTGAGGCTGCCGACAACGGGCTGCTGGCCCCGGAACTGGCGGCCGGCATCACGCGCGTGAAGGGTGCCAAGTCCGTCGGCGTGCGCGTGGGGAACTGGCTGTCCGTCCAGCAGGCGCAGAGGCTTCTGAACGCGCCGGACGTGACCACGAGGAAGGGGCTGCGTGACCGGGCGATGCTCGCAGTGCTGCTCGGCTGTGGGCTACGCCGGTCCGAGGCGGCGGCGCTCACACTCAAGCACATTCAGCAGCGTGACAACCGGTGGTGCATAGTAGATCTGGTCGGGAAGCACGGGCGCGTGCGCACGATCCCGATGCCCACGTGGGTGAAGAGCGCAATCGAAGCGTGGACGGCGAGCGCCGGAGTAGCGGAGGGCCACGTGCTGCGTCCCGTGAACCGCGGGGACCAGATTACGGGCGAGCGCCTGACCGAGAAGGTCGTTTGGCAACTGCTCCAGCCGTACGCGGTGGCTGCGGGCGTCCCCGGAATCGCACCCCACGACTTGCGGCGCAGTTGCGCGAAGATGTGCCGGGCCGCTGGGGGCGAGCTTGAACAGATCCAGTTGCTTTTGGGCCATGCGTCGGTGCAGACGACCGAACGCTATCTCGGCACGAGACAGGATCTCGTGCATGCACCAAACGACGGGATCAAGCTAAGGCTCACAGCGTAGGCGTTCCAGCGTTCGAAGTGGGCGCTCGGTCGTACCCGCGGCCTTGCGCGTCGCGGGCAATGGTCTCATACTGAATCTTCAATCTTGGCTCGCCTTCAAACTTGGAGCGGATCGCGCTGGAATTTCGCATCCGCGGGTTGACATTACGATCAAGGTAGGAACAATTGGCCACATCGACGAACGACAATTCCGGAACCACCGGAGCGAATGTCGGTTACGAGGCTGAACTCTGGCAGATGGCTGACGCGCTCCGCGGCAGCATGGACGCGGCCGAGTACAAGCACGTCGTCCTCGGACTGATCTTCCTGAAGTACATCTCGGATGCCTTCGAGGAGCAGCACTCCAAGCTCGAAGTGGATCGTGCGGAGGGTGCCGACCCTGAGGACCCCGACGAGTACCGCTCACAGAACATCTTCTGGGTGCCACCGGAAGCGCGGTGGGCCCATCTCAGGGCTCAAGCGAAGCAGTCGACCGTCGGCCAGCTTGTCGATGACGCTATGGCCGGGATTGAGCGAGATAACCCGGCTCTCAAGGGCGTGCTGCCAAAGGAGTACGCTCGCCCCGCGCTGGACAAACAGCGTCTCGGTCAGCTCATTGACATGGTGAGCAACATCCGTGTCGGTGACGCGGAGGCACGATCGAAGGATGTGCTCGGGCGGGTGTACGAGTACTTCCTGTCGCAGTTTGCCAGCGCCGAGGGCAAGAAGGGCGGCGAGTTCTACACGCCCCGTTGTGTAGTTAAGCTCCTCGTCGAGATGCTGGAACCTTACAAAGGCCGCGTGTACGATCCGTGCTGTGGTTCTTCGGGTATGTTTGTGCAATCAATGGAGTTCATCCGAGCGCACGCCAACGGCAATGGCAACACGGGAAAAGCGAGGGCTGCCATTTCGATCTACGGCCAAGAATCGAACTACACGACATGGCGCCTCGCCAAGATGAACCTCGCGATCCGCGGCATTGAAGCGCAGATCGCGCACGGGGACACATTTCACAATGACCTCTTTCCTGACGTCAGGGCTGACTTCATCTTGGCCAACCCGCCATTCAACGTCAGTGACTGGGGCGGCGCGCGTCTGCGCCAGGACAAGCGTTGGAAGTACGGCGTTCCGCCCGTAGGCAATGCCAACTTCGCGTGGGTGCAGCACATTATTTACCACCTAACGCCGACTGGTACGGCCGGCTTCGTTCTTGCCAATGGCTCGATGTCGTCGAACTCGTCCGGCGAGGGCGAGATCCGCAAGGCTATCGTCGAGGCCGACCTCGTGGACTGCATGGTTGCCTTGCCCGGCCAGCTCTTCTATTCGACACAGATTCCTGCTTGCCTTTGGTTTCTGGCGCGCAACAAGAGAAACGGCAAGTTTCGCAATCGTTGCAGGCGCGTCCTGTTCATTGACGCCCGGAAGCTGGGGCGGATGGTGGACCGCACGCATCGCGAACTGACCGACGAAGAGATTGTCCTCATTGCGCGCACGTATCATGCTTGGCGTGGGGAGAGCGAGGCGGGCGAATATGCTGACATTCGCGCGTTCTGCAAAAGCGCTTCCCTTGATGAAATTCGCAAGCATGACCATGTTCTTAATCCCGGCCGATACGTCGAGCCTGAGGCGCAGGAGAAAGGCGATGAGTCCTTCGATCAGAAGATGAAGCGCTTAGCGCTGCGACTGCGGCAGCAGCAGGCCGAGTGCGCGAGACTCGATACGGCGATCGCCACGAACCTCAAGGAGTTGGGGTATGGCGGGTGAGTGGAATGAGAGACTCCTTGGAGACGTGATCGATATCAAACATGGATTCGCTTTCAAAGGCGAGTTCTTCCGCGCCGAGCCGCCGGGCGACATCCTATTAACCCCTGGCAACTTCGCTGTTGGCGGTGGATTCAAGGCTGAGAAGCTCAAGTACTATGACGGTCCCGTGCCGGATGAGTTTGTCCTGCACGAAGGGGACCTCGTCGTTACGATGACCGACCTCAGCAAGGACACTGACACTCTAGGTTACCCGGCTTTCGTCCCTTCAGCTAAAGACGGCGCTCGATACCTCCATAACCAGCGCCTCGGGAAGGTTATTCTGATCGATAAGTCGTGTGATCTCGGTTACCTTCATTACCTCATGTGCAGCCGAGAGTATAGGCATGAAATCATAGCAAGTGCGACAGGAACAACTGTTAGGCACACGTCCCCCTATCGGATCAAGCGGTTTCGGTTCCTTCTCCCGCCTCCCGGTGAACAACGCGCCATCAGCCAAATCCTCGGTGTGTTAGACCGAAAGATCGAGCTAAACCGCCGTACGAATAAGACTTTGGAGGAGATGGTGCGGGCGCTCTTCGAATCGTGGTTCGTGGACTTCGACCCGGTTCGCGCGAAATCCGAAGGCCGCGACACTGGGCTTCCTAGCTATCTCGCGGACCTGTTCCCTTCGCGCTTCATGGGCCCTGAAGAGGAGCGACTCCCAGAGGGGTGGGGTGTAGGTGCCATATTGGCGCAGGCACAGCTCTTGGGTGGTGGTACGCCTAAGACTGATTGTGAAGAGTTCTGGGGAGGATCGATCTCTTGGGCGACCGCCAAGGATGTCTCGCAATGCGCGGACATGTATTTGCTCGCGACTGAACGCACCATAACCGAGAAAGGTCTGCAGGAGAGCGCGACGCAATTGATTCCGGAACGCGCAACTGTTGTTGTCGCTCGGGGCGCCACGACCGGCCGAATGGTCATGCTCGGCCGCAAGATGGCAATGAACCAAACTTGTTACGCCGTCTCCAGCAGCGTAGGGTGCCCATTCGCGTTGTATTGCCAGCTTCGCGCCAAGATGGATGAGCTAGTGTACACGGCGCATGGGTCTGTGTTCGACACGATTACGACGAGCACTTTCCACGCCACGCGATTCGTATTGCCACCTGAAGATGCCCTCCGGGCATTTGACCTCGTGGCTGGCCCAACGTTCGAGCGGATTCTCATAAGTTCCAACGAATCCTGCACTCTCACTGCCCTTCGCGACGCGTTGCTGCCAAGACTGATTTCTGGAGAGCTGAGTGTGAAGGACGCTGAGAAGTTCGTCGGGAGCACGCTTTGATGCCCGAGGCTGTCATTGTGCCTTTTATGATGCAGGGCGCACGCGATGCGGTCGCCGCAGGACTTTCGCATGTCGAACGGCAGGTAACTAGTCTTGAGCATGCGGTGGTCGATAATCCCGGTCTCGCATTCGACCTCGCCAAGACGCTTGTGGAGAGCGTTTGCCAATCTGTACTCAAGGACAGGCGCTTCCCGTATAACGAAGACGACGACTTGCCTAAGCTCTTTAGGGCAGTTTCTCAATGCGTGCCCTTCCTGCCAGTCAGTGCCGCAAACCAATCCGAAATCCGTGCGAGCTTGGAGAGGACTATGAACGGACTGAAAACGGCCATCCAAGGTCTATGTGAGTTACGCAACCAGTGCGGGTTCGCCTCGCACGGATCAGCCGAGTCGCGACCAGCGATGGAGTCCGTTCAGGCCCTGTTGGCGGCGCAAGCCGCCGACACCATTGTCGGGTTCCTTTACCGCGTTCACATACAAGACCGGACGCTCCCACGTTCGCCAAAGGCACTGTATGAAGCCAATTCGAAGTTCAACGAATCCGTTGATGACATCTATGGCATGATCCGGATCTTCGAGGTGGAGTTTCGCCCAAGCGCGATTCTATTCCAGATGGAGCCGGAGAGCTACCGGGTCTATCTCGCGGACTTTGATCCAGCAGGGAGCGAGGCTGGCGCTGCCGCCGCACCAGACCGATCCGAGGAGTCTGCGTTATGACCGCGCCCTCGATGGCGGAATCCGTTGTCGAAGAAGCTGCACTCGCTTGGTTTGAGAGCGTCGGGTGGTCCATCAGTAGCGGGCCAGACATCGCTCCAGGCGAGTCAGCTTCGGAGCGTGATGACTATGGTCAGGTGGTCCTCCCGCGGCGTCTGCGGGACTCGTTGGCCCGACTCAACCCCGATCTACCCGCGGAGGCCCTTGGGGAGGCCTACCTCAAGCTGACGCGGGCACAGGGTGCCGAGCTGGTCGCGCGGAACCGAGTGGTCCATCGATCCCTTGTGGACGGAGTCACAGTCGAGTATAGGGACGTATTCGGTCAGATCCGCGGCGCGCAGGTGCGGATTCTTGATTTCGAGAACCCTGACTTAAATGACTGGCTTGCAGTCAATCAGTTCACTGTCACGGAGAACAAACACACACGTCGGTTGGACATAGTGCTGTTTGTCAACGGACTTCCGGTCGGTGTAATCGAGCTGAAGAACGCCGCGGCCGAGAACGCCACGATCTGGGACGCTTTCGAGCAACTGCGGACGTACCAAGCTGAGATGCCGAGCCTGTTCTCGTTGAACGAGTTGCTCGTGATCTCAGACGGCGTGCTAGCGCGCATAGGCGCCTTGGGAGCCGGCCGGGAGTGGTTCAAGCGATGGCGCACAATCTCGGGCGACATGCTCGCAGACGAGCACATGCCAGAACTGCAAACTGTTATAGAGGGCGTGTTCGCTCCGAGCCGCCTGCTTTACCTCATCCGCGACTTCATCGTCTTCGAGGACGACGGTAGCCAGGTGGTGAAGAAGGTAGCTGGCTACCATCAATTTCACGCAGTGCAGGTTGCCGTGCGAGAGACGCTCCGCGCGACAGAGCTGCAGCGCGAAGCAGACCTTATTGCCGAGGAGCTTGGGCAAGGACGTTTGGGGGGGAAGACTGGCGACAGGCGTATTGGTGTGGTCTGGCATACGCAGGGTTCAGGTAAGAGCCTGACGATGGCATTCTACACAGGGCGCATTGTCCGCGAACCTGCGATGGAAAATCCAACGGTAGTCGTGCTCACAGACCGCAATGACCTCGACGACCAGCTCTTCGGTACGTTCACGCGCTGCACGGATTTGCTCCGCCAGCCTCCTGCTCAGGCGGAAAGCCGGACGCATCTGCGGAGCTTGCTGTCGGTAACCGCGGGCGGCGTGGTGTTCACGACGATCCACAAGTTCTTTCCCGAAGAGAAGGGCGACCGGCATCCGGTGCTTTCGGCGCGCCGTAACATCGTGGTCATTGCAGATGAGGCGCACCGAAGCCAATACGATTTCATCGATGGCTTCGCGCGGCACATGCGTGACGCCCTACCACACGCATCGTTCATCGGGTTTACAGGCACGCCCATCGAGCTACAGGACGCCAACACGCGCGCCGTGTTCGGCGACTATATTAGCGTCTACGACATCCAGCGGGCGGTCTCGGACGGGGCCACGGTTCCGATCTACTACGAGAGTCGCCTCGCCAAGCTGTCGCTCGACGAGTCCGAGCGCCCTAGGATCGATCCGAATTTCGAGGAGGTTACCGAAGGCGAGGAGGTTGAACGGAAGGAGAGGCTGAAGACCAAGTGGGCGCAGCTTGAGGCGGTTGTCGGTGCAGAGAAGCGGACGCGCCTCATCGCGCAAGACATCGTTGACCACTTCGAGCAGCGTGTAGACGCGATGGAGGGCAAGGCAATGATCGTGTGCATGAGCCGCCGCATCTGTGTGGACCTCTACCGCGAAATTGTAAAACTCCGCCCGCACTGGGAGAACGTGGACGACGAGCGCGGCGCGATAAAGGTGATCATGACGGGGTCGGCCAGTGATCCCGCTGACTGGCAGGCCCACATTCGCAACAAGTCGCGCCGGGAGGCTCTCGCAAAACGGTTCCGCGATCCGCACGACCCACTGTGCATCGTGCTAGTGCGCGACATGTGGCTCACTGGCTTCGACGCGCCTGCGCTCCACACTATGTACGTAGATAAGCCGATGCGCGGCCATGGGCTGATGCAGGCCATTGCACGTGTGAACCGCGTGTTCCATGACAAGCCCGGCGGGCTCATCGTGGACTATCTCGGTATGGCTCATGAACTGAGGGCGGCGCTCGCCACGTACACCGAGAGCGGGGGTACGGGGCGGACTGCGCTCGACCAAGACGAAGCGGTTGCGGTCATGCTAGAGAAGTACGAGGTCTGTTCCGCCCTCTTACACGGCTTCGACAGGTCGAAGTGGAGAACAGGCACAGCGCGGGAACGGGTCTCTCTCCTGCCACTTGCGCAGGAGCAAATCCTCTCACAGGAGAACGGCAAGGACCGATACTTGCGTTCCGTGCGCGACCTTTCGCAGGCGTTCGCTCTCGCGGTTCCTCACGATGATGCGCTGCAGATCCGCGATGATGTGGCCTTCTTCCAAGCCGTACGAGCCGTACTGGCGAAGCGCGCTCCGGGTGATGCTCATCCTGAGGAGGAGCTGGACCACGCCGTGAGGCAGATCATTTCTCGCGCCGTGGTGCCGGAAGGCGTGGTGGACATCTTCGCCGCTGCTGGCATAAAGAAACCGGACATCTCGATTCTCTCCGATGAGTTCCTTGCCGAAGTCCGCGGCATGCCGCAGCGCAACCTTAGCGTGGAGTTGCTACGCAAGCTACTGGAGGGCGAGATACGCTCCAGGCGCCGCAGAAACATAGTGCAGGCTCGCTCGTTTGCCGAAATGCTGGAACAGAGCATTCACCGATACCAGAGCCGCGCAGTCGAGGCGGCGCAGGTGATCGAAGAACTTATTGCACTCGCTAAGCAAATGCGCGAGGCCGACCGTAGGGGTGACTCGCTCGGCCTGAGTGATGACGAGCTGGCGTTCTATGACGCGCTGGAAACGAATGATAGCGCGGTGAAGGTCCTCGGCGAGCCCACACTCCAGGCGATTGCGCGGGAGCTGGTTCAGGCGGTGCGTAACAACGTCACGATCGACTGGACCATACGCGAGGACGTGCGCGCCTACCTGCGCGTGTTGGTCAAGCGCATCTTGCGGAGGCACGGTTACCCTCCGGACAAGCAGGAGAAGGCCACAAAGACGGTTCTGGAGCAGGCGGAGGTGCTATCCGCAGCGTGGGCTGCGTGATCCGATGAGCAAAACCTAGCCGCTCCTTTCAAGCTGGCGTGCTCGTATTGACGCTCCTTGAATCGTTCGCTTAGTCTCTCTCCAGACGCACCGTATCGGGCGTTCACGTTGCCCGTTATTCAGCATTATCGGCATGTTTGCTTACCCACCCTTACGAGTGTAGTGGCGTTGCACAGCGACGCCACATTCGGGACGCTAAGAACAGCCGATATATCAGTCCGCTCGCAATGCTCCGTCCGGGCGTCATCGGTGGTCCAATCCCGCCCACTCAGAATCCCACTCAGAATGCGCCGAAGTGCTATGAAGAAACGATCGAAAAGGCCCCATTCTTCGACGATTCTTCAGCAGCATAGGTCCGTACCCGATGTCTTCGAACCAACAGGCCGGGGGTTCGAGTCCCTCCGGGCGCGCTATTTAAACCCCTCTGAGTCAGCTACTTCCGCGTTATTGGATTGCCGTGGCTTCGCAGGCAATTCTGCCGGTGTGCGAGTCGATGCAGCGTCCACGGGTCCATGTGCGGTGCCCATCGCGTCAGGCAGGTGTGACGGAGTGTGCACAGTTGCATGGCGCAACGCCGCTTTCGCGGAACGCACCAATCTGCTGTTTCAGTAAACGAGGTACAATGCGCCCAGCCGAATCACGGTTCCGGGTAGCATTCCCGTACCGTTTGTTACCGGGCCGACAAGGACGGCCGCAGCGGGCTTCCGTCACGTGCGACGTAACGGGGAGATCGCGCGGCGCGCGCCGCACAACCACGCCAACCTCGAAAGGAAGGGGACATGAACATGAAAACAATTCTGAGTCGTGCAATGCCGGCGGCTTTCGCAGCAATGCTGAGCCTGCCCGCTCAGGTCGTCCAGGACATTTCACAAGTCGCCGACGGCGGCAACTGGAAATCGACCGTCGTGGTGACCAACGCGACCACGAGCGCCGCTACCGTCACACTCGCATTCAATAAGGACACAACCGGCGGAGAGACGTCGCCGTGGACTCCGACGTTCCTCGAAGGCGATAACACCACCGGACTCTCGTTGCCGGCCGGCAGCACCATATTCCTGCACACGCCCGGCACCGCTAAAACGCTGACCCAGGGCTGGGCGCAACTGACCGCGCCCAGTGGCGTCGAGGCCTATGTCATTTACACGTTGACGAGCGGCAGCAGGGCCTCGGATTCCACGGTGCCCGCAGTCACGCCGACCAACCGCTTTCTGGTGCCTTTCGATAACACGAACGGGCTGGTGACGGCGATGGCGGTGGTGAATCCGAATGCATCGGCGGAAACCGTTTCCGTGAACTTTCGGACCTCAGGCGGCGTCACTACGGGATCGCTCGGCAGCCTGCCGGCCATGGGGCAGATGGCATTCGTGGTCACGACACAGTTCCCGGATCTGCAGAATCAGGACGGTTTAGCGGAGTTCTACACCACGGGGACAATCACCCTCATCGCGCTCAGAGCGAACCCAACGGGGGGCCTCACCTCCGCGGTTGTGTATCCGGAGAGCGGTTCGCCAATCATTCAGGGCAGTGGGAACACGGGCAACAACAACGTCATTTATGGCGGATTCGGCCTGTCCGAATCCACGCAGATTTCGTCTACCGGCAGCACCGAGACGGAGGGGGTAGGCGGAGGGTTCTCCAGTTACACCGACGCGGCCTGGGGAACAGCAGTAATCAACGTCGGCCCGTGCAGCATAACCCAACTGAACTGGTCGGCGACAGAGACCGATCCACTCCTTGCAACCGCCCTGCTCGACGCCGGACAGATTGAGATCAGCGGCCCAAACGTGCCCACTACGCCCCTGACGAAAACCACGACCCCGCTCGGCCCGGCCTACAGCCTGCAATTTCCCAACGGAACGCTTCAGGGCGGCACTTACACCCTCACCGGAGGCGGAGGAACTCAGGTTGACTCGTTCACCGTCTCCGCAACCATGCCGACAAACTTCACGGTGACGAATCTGTCCTCGATCACCAGCATCAATCGCACCCAACCGCTCACTGTCAACTGGACGGGCACCGGGTTTCCGGACGTCAACATCACTGCATCGAGTGAGGTTATCAGCGCGTCGGGCTTCGAGTTGGTGTCTGTCTCCTGCATCGCCCCCGCGAGCCCCCCTACCTTTTCGATTCCCACCGCGGCACTCGCCTACCTCGATCCCGTCGGGGCGAGCTCGCTCCTGTCAAGCGGCTCGCTCTCGGTATCCACCATTCCGATCGCGGTTGGAAATCCGAGCGCCGTTGGCTCTACTCTCAAACAGCTGACTCCGGGTCTCGTCGGTGGCGGAACCGTCAACTACGGAGCCTTCCTGCCGGGGGTCGGCTACACCAAGGCGGTGTCGATCATGTGATCTTCCGGGGCGGGGCGACGGCCATGCGCCTCCCCCGCCCACAATGTCTAACTCCGGAGGCACGAAGCTCCGCGGCCTCGCGGACCATCTCGGCTGCCGGCTGGCAGCCCCCAGGGTCTCAGCCACGTCTTCAAACCGGGCGCGCCACATTCGTCATCCCCGTCCGCAGCATTGCTTATGCTTTCGGCCGCTGCCACAGGGGCATGGGGCGTTGCGACCCACCTTGCCGGGTGGTGCCGTTTCCCGATGAGCGATCCACTGCATCACGTTTGCCGGAGGGCGTTCACCGGCCAGCTCTCCAGCCATGAAACGCATGTACGGATCGATGTGGTGGAAGAACATCTTGTAGCCGGCGCACAGGTAGTTCAGGCCGGGTTCGCCATCGGGGGTCACGGCAAAGCGGTGTTTGGGGCACTCGCCGTTGCAGGCAAAACGCACGTCGCACGCGCGGCACCAGGCGGGAAGAGCCGTCTCCTTGGCTTCGCCGAAATTCCGCTGCGCTTCCGATTGCACCAGCGAGGCCAGCGGATCGCTCATGATGTTGCCCAGCCGGTTTCGGGGATAAACAAAGTGATCGCAGGAGTAAACGTCTCCCCCGTGTTCGATCGCCAGAGCCGAACCGCAGGTTCGGCGGAACACGCACAGACTCGACTCGAGACCCGACCACATCCGCAGGCACTCATCGAAAAGCTGCACGAATACCCGGCCCACATCGCGGCGAACCCATTCGTCGAAGACCCCAACCAGAAACTGGCCGAACTGCCGAGGCTGCACCGACCACGGGGCCACGTGCGCCTCTTCCGCGAACGCCGGCGACACCAGCGCCAGCCCGTCCTCGGTGGCCTTCGCTGCCCTGCGCTCCACAATCGGGATGAGCTGGATGTGGCCGCTGCCGTGAGCCCGGAGGAAACGGTAAACCTCGCGAGGATGGGCGGCGTTGGTGCGCTGCACCGCGGTCAGCGTGTTGAAAGGTACGTTGTGTCTGTGCAGCGTCTCCATGCCGCGCATCACACGGTCGAAGGTCGGCTGTCCGCCTTTGTCGACGCGCCAGGCATCGTGCACCTCGCGCGGGCCGTCGATGGAGACGCCCAGAAGGAACTCGTGTTCGGCGAAGAAGCGCGCCCATTCGTCGTTCAACAGAATGCCGTTGGTCTGGAATGCGTTCTCGATGCGCTTACCATTCGCATGTTGCTTCTGCAACGCGACTACCCGGCGAAAATAATCGACGCCGAGGAGCGTGGGCTCTCCGCCCTGCCACGCGAAGCCGATCACCGGCGAGCGCTGCGCCGCGATGTACTGGCGGATGAAACTCTCAAGCACATCGTCGGCCATCCGCCAGTCCGTGGCGTGCGGATAGAGCCGTTCCTTCTCCAGATAGAAGCAGTACTTGCAGTCGAGATTGCAGATGGGGCCGGCCGGTTTGGCGAGCACGTGGAAATACTCGGTGTTCATGGCCATGCCAGCGGGGTCGGGCCTGCTATCTCTGCAGCCACGGGCTGAGTCGCATGCCCGTGGATTGGTATTCGTAGTGGTCGCCGGTTTCCTCGCGAAGCTGGGCGAGCCTCGTGCGCAGACGAGCGGCCAGCTCCTCGAATCCCGGTTTGCCGTAGAGGTTGTCGCTCTCGTCCGGATCGTTCTGCAGATCGTACAATTCGAACTCCTCCGGCTCGAGGAAAAAGTGGATGAGCTTGTATCGTTCCGTGCGAACGCCACGGCAGGGCCGCACATTTTCGAAGCCCGGATACTCGTAGTATTCGTAAAGCCAGTCGCTGCGCCAGGCGACTCCGGCCTTTCCTTCCGCCAGGGGCATCACCGACTTCCCCTGCATCGCCGCGGGAATCGCTACGCCGGCGAGATCGAGCATGGTGGGAGCGAGGTCGAGATTCAGCGCCATGCGATCCGAGCGCGTCCCGGAGCGAACGCGCGGCGGGTAGCGAATCATGAATGGCACGCGAATGGACGGCTCGTACATCAGGCGCTTGTCGTAGAAATGATGCTCGCCGAGAAAGAACCCGTGGTCGGAGCTGAGCACCACGGCCGTCGAGTCCAGCGCGTGCTGGCGCTCGAGTTCGGCCAGCACCAGTCCCACATTGCGGTCGTTGTCTTCGACACCGGCGTAGTGGTCCTTCACCAGCTCTTCGAGGGAACGCGGGTCGTCCGCGTAGACCTCGGCGCTGCCAATCTGATTGTCCGCGTGCGCAACGGCCCAGGGCTTTCCGGGATAACCCCGCTTGTCTTCGTCGAATGTCGCGGGAACCGGAATTGTCACGCCGTTGAACAGATCGACCAGATCTTTGGGCCGGTAGAACGGTGCGTGAGGCGCATAGAACCAGAGGAAGAGACAGAACGGCTTGTCGCGTTTCTGTTGCAGCCACTCCACTGCTTTGCGCGTCAGAAGATCGTCCACATACTCGCCGTCGTAGCGCGTCGCGTGCCGATACTGGCCGCGAACGCCCTCGGTGATCAGCGGATGATAATAGTCGGCCTGCCCCTCAAAGCCGAAATAGTAGTCCCAGTAACGATCCATGAGCGCGCCTTCGATGTGCGACTTGCCGAGGAACGCCGTTTCGTAGCCGGCATCGTGCAACACGTCGGACAGCAGCGCGACATTTTTCGGGAGCTTCCCCTGCACATTGGAGACAGCGCCGGTGGTGTGCGAGTACAACCCGGTGAGCGCCGTGGCGCGTGAAGGCAGGCAGAGCGCATTCACCACGAAAGCGTTCCGGAAGACACAGCCTTCGCGGCCGATGCGATCCATGTGCGGTGTGTGAAGGATCTGGTTGCCGGTCAGCGAGAATTCATCATGTCGCAGGCCCTCGCCCAGAATGCACAGAATGTTCGGCGGCCGTTTCGGGTCTGCACCGTCCCGCGCGAAGGCGGCCAGGCTCAGGCTTCCGGCCAGGGCCCTGAGAACGGTGCGTCGTGTCGAACCGTCCGGCGATTCCACTTGCACAACGGTGAGTATACCGGCCGGCCTGACAACCGTCAACGCAGAGTCGTGAGACAATCGTTACAAGCGCTCCCGGGCGCCAGCCGCACGCACTTTGCGCCGAGAGTTGCCGCAAGCGGGCAACAACTCACATAAGCGGTCCGGGTTCCTGGAAGGTAGAACATGTTCGAAGGAATTCTCCAGCCACAGCATCTGCTCATCATTCTGGTTGCGGCTCTGTTTCTTTTCGGCCCCTCGAAGCTCCCTGAACTGGGCAAGGGTCTGGCGGATGGAATCCGTAACTTCAAGAAGGCCGTGAACGAGCCTTCCGAGCCGGAAAAACCGCAGTGCCCGCCTGTCGACAACCCGCCCGCCGCCTGACACCCCACAGGACATTACCGCGCAAGTTCAAAGGGGAACGCGGCGCAACCACGGACCGGCAAATGAGATCTGCGGCTCAGTGCGAAGGCGGCAGCGGCCCGTAGAGCACGATCACCGAGACACGACGGTTCGAGGCGTCCTCGGGATGGGCCGGGTCGCGCAGTTGCTGATCGGCGTAACCCCGCACCTGAAGCACCTGATTGGGCCGCAGCCCGTTGCTCTGCATGAGGCGGCGCGCCGAGTTTCCTCGATCCGTGGAAAGCTCCCAGTTCGAATAGGTCGGGCTGTTGAACGGCCGGGAATCGGTGTGCCCCTCGATGAGGATCGGGTTGTTCAGCTTGCCGAGCTCTTTGGCCAGCTCAACAAGGAGATCCCGGCCGCAGGCGCTCGGCTGCGCTATGCCCGATTCGAAGAACATGCCTTTCTCGTTCTCGATCAGCTCGATGCGCAGCCCTTCCCCGGTCACCGTCATCTGCACATTGTTCCTGAACTTGTCGAACTCCGGGATGTGTCCGAGCGCGCCTTCCAGCTTGTCTTTCAGCCCGCCCATCTGCCCTTTCGACAAGGTGAGGCTCTCGCCCGTCCCGCCTGCGGCGCTGCCGAGCTGCTTGCCGTAGCCACGGGGATCGCGAAAATACCCGGCGACGGCGTGCTTCACATCGTCGTTAGCGCCCATCAGCCACAGCACGATGAACAACGCCATGAGCGCCGTGACGAAATCCGCGTAGGCCACCTTCCACGCGCCGCCGTGGTGCCCGGCATGGCCGGCCACTTTCTTCCTGAGAATGATGATCGGTTGCGATTCCGCCATGGCCTCGCCTCACGCCGCCTTTGACGCGGGCGCGCCCTGCGCTCCCTTTTTGCGACACACGTCTTCCATCTCCTTGAACATGGGCCGCAGCTTCGCCGGAATGGTCCGGCGCGCGAACTCAACCGCGAGAATCGGCGGGGCCCCGCGGACAAACGCAATGATGCCAGTGCGCAGGCAGTGATAATACTGGGACTCCGCGTCGTTTCCCCGCCGCATCTTCGCGGCCAGCGGCGAGAAGAACCCGTAGCACATCAGGATTCCCAGAAACGTCCCCACCAGAGCCGCCGCCACCTTCTGTCCGATCTCCGCGGGCGGCCCGCCAAGAGCGCCCATGGTGATCACGACGCCCAGCACCGCCGCCACGATTCCCAGCCCGGGCAGCGAATCGGCCAGCGTGGTCAACGCATTCACCGGCGCATCGGTCTCCTGATGGAGCACTTCCAGATCCAGCTCCATCATCTGGTCCAGCTCGTGGTGCGAGACGCCGCCGGTAACCGCCATGCGCAGCGTGTCGCAGACGAAATTCAGGGCATGCCGATCCTTCATGAAATCCGGATAGTTGGCGAAAAGGGCGCTTTTATCCGGATCCTCGATGTCGGCCTCCAGCGACGAAAGCCCCGCTTTGCGCGCGCGCATGAAGAGGTCGTTGAGCATTTTCAGCGTCTCCAGATAGAACGGCTGACTGAACCTGCTCGACCCAAATGCGCCCAGGGCGCCCTTCAGAACGCCCTTCAATACAGCGGGCGGGTTCGCTATGAACATGGTTCCCACCGCGGCGCCCCCGATGATCAGAAGTTCCGCCGGCTGCAGAAGCACCAGCAGTTTACCGTGCTCCATCAGGTAGCCGCCGGCGATGGCGCCCATCACGATCAGAATTCCTATGAGTGCGAACATGTTGGTCCTGTTATGACTCTTCGACTAACCGCGCACAACGGCCGCGGCTGGCGTCCGATTTCAAGTTTTCAAGAAGGACGCCGCCGCGTCCTGTGCACTTTCCATGAAACCGCGCACAACGGCCGCGGCTGGCGTCCGATTTCAAGTTTTCAAGAAGGACGCCGCCGCGTCCTGTGCGCGCTCCTCCCCTTTTTTATCGGCGGCCTCCAGCGCGGTTTTAACGGTTTCGCTCCGGTGCGCAACCGGCGAGCCGCGATACAGTGAATACAGGCGTGAAATCTGGTCTTCGCGAGGGAAGACAAATGAGAGTCAGCATCATTGGAACCGGATACGTCGGCCTGACCACGGGCGTCTGCTTCGCGTGGCTGGGCCACGAGGTGACGTGCGTCGACACGGACCAGGCAAAAGTCGATTCACTTGCCCGCGGCGTGCCTACGATATACGAGCCGTACCTCGAGCAGTTCATGGCCGAGGCGCGCGACCACATCCGGTTCACCACCAGCTACTCCGAAGCGATCCCCGGATCGGAAGTCGTCTTCATCGCCGTGGGAACTCCGCCGGGACCGGGGGGCAGCCCCGATTTGCGCTATCTCGCCGCCGCGGCGAAAGCCGTGGGGCAGAATTTCGATGGCGACTACGCCGTGGTGGTGAACAAATCCACCGTGCCCATCGGCAGCGGCAACTGGGTGGATACTCTGCTTCGCGAATCCTGGCAGGAGGCGCACGGCTCCGCCGCGAGAGGCCAGTTCTCCGTGGCGTCCAATCCCGAGTTCCTGCGCGAGGGCACGGCGATCCATGACACGCTGTATGCCGACCGCGTGGTGATCGGGTCCGACGCCACCCGCTCCCTCGAAGTCCTGTACACGCTTTACCGCCCGATTCTCGATCAGACCTTCGTGCCTCCCACGTATCTGCCGCGGCCCGAGGATCTGGGCGCGGTGCCGCTGGTCTCCACCGATCTCGCCTCCGCCGAGTTGATCAAGTACGCCGCGAATGCGTTCCTTGCGCTGAAGATCAGCTACATCAACGAAATCGGCCTGCTCGCCGAGAAGGTTGGCGCGGACATTACGCAGGTGGCGAAGGGCATTGGCCTCGATGCGCGCATCGGCAGCCGCTTTCTGCAGGCCGGCCTCGGCTGGGGCGGTTCCTGTTTCGGCAAGGACACCGCGGCTCTGGTCTCCACGGCGTCCGAGTACGGGCTGAAGATGCACATCGTGGAGGCGGCGCAAACAGTGAATGTGCGCCAGCGCGAACGGGTGGTCGAAAAGCTGCTTGGTGAGCTGAAAATCCTGAAGGGCCGCACCATCGCTCTTCTGGGCCTCGCCTTCAAGCCGAACACCGACGATCTGCGGGAAGCGCCAGCCGTGGCCATCGCCCGGCAACTGCTCGACCGTGGCTGCCGGGTAAAAGTCCACGACCCCGTCGCGCTCGACCGTTTCCGCCGCGAGCATGCCGATCTTGGCCCGCTGGGCGTGATCTGCTGCGAAACACCCGAGCAAACTGTCGAGGCGGCGGACGCCGTGGTGCTGGTGACCGAGTGGCCGCAGTATCGCGAAATGAACTGGGAAGCGGTGGCGCCGTCGATGCGCACGCGCCTCCTGCTGGACGGCCGCAACGTGCTGGACCGCGCCCGCCTTACGCGCGCCGGATTCCACTGCCTCACCATGAACGGCGATATTCAGGCAGCGGTGGAAACCACGGCCGCCGTCTGACGCTCCCTCGCGGCCGCCGACAGATTGTGTGTGCGCCGTTGTGGGGCAGGTTAGTTAGAAACCTGTCTCGATGGGCCTCCGGCCCACGAAAGATGATGAAAACCGGAGTGGGGCAGCCTCTCAGGCTGCGGCGGTCTCTCAGACCGCCCCGTCGAGCGCGCGGGGAAAGGCGGGCTGGGAGCCCGCCGCAGGCCGAGGGCCTGCCCCACCAGACGCGAACAGGCCCTAATTCCCGGCGATGCTGTAGCTCAAACTACGCGCCACCGAAACACCGCCCTCGCTGATGGCCACGCGCACCTGATAGTTCCCCGGCTTCTTCTGCACCGCGCTGATCAGCATGGGCACCGTGCCGTTGGCGTCCGGCGGGCCGACCTCCACGCTTCGGCGCGCGATCTCCTTCCCGTCGCGGAAGAACTCCACGTGCAGACGCGTTTTCTCCGCATTCTGCCTGCCCGGATAAAGCACGAAGTAGAGGAACGGATTCGTCCCCGCCGGCACCGCGCTGCTGGCCAGAGGCAGCACCCGGCGTCCGTCCGCTTCAAACGGGTCTTCCTGATCCTGCGTCCGCTCCAGATCCTTCACTTCCTGAGCCAGCATGATGTCGCTCAGATCCGGCGCGGACGACGGTGCGCTGGTCACCTGCAGTGCTTCGGCGCTCGTCCGGTTCGCCTCTTCGTCCACTACCGCCGTTTCGATGGTGTAGCGGCCGGGCGCCAGATGGAAGGAGTGCTCCCAGATCATCTGCCGGTCCTTAAGCGACGGCAAATATTTGTCTCCCACGCGGGACGGCACGTCGCGGCTGAACCAGTCCTGCACCTGCCCGTTGGAATCTCGCGCCACCGCCAGCAGCGCCACGTGATAGCGATGGCTGTTCGTCGCCGCCTCGGGAGTACCGGTCAGGCTGGTGATCGGCACGTTGAAGACCACCGCGTACTGCGAAGCGCCGTCACCGGATGCGAAGCGCAACGCCTCCGCCTTGTAGTCGAAAGCATGGGGACGCGCGCTGGAATCGAGCGCTTTCAAACCGGTCAGCTCGCCTGCTCCCAGGTGGCCGGCGTCAGACTCCGGCAGCGCGAAATAGCCGCTGCGGGTGCGCGGTTGCCAGTCCGCCCGCGCCAGTTTCACTTCGACCTTGCGGAATTTGCCGTCGTAGCCGGCCGTCGAGGGCTGATAGGTCACCTCGTAGTGTGTGTCCACATCCTCCATCACGTGCTTCATCAACGCCGCCGTGTTGTTCGTGTTGGCGATGAGGAAGCCGCCCGTGTTTTCCGCGAGATCCCGCAAAGCTGCCTGCTTGTTGGCGCTCAGGACGGCGTTGTGAACGTAGTCGTCCTGCTTCATCAGCTCCATCGACTCCTGCGGCGATGCGTTGCTGGCCCCCTGCCGGGAACTGTTGGCCAGCGTCGAGAGTTCCCCCGGTAATATCCCCTCCGGGCTGTTTCCCGTGGACATGCCCACGGTCTTATTCAGGACATCGACACCCTGCTGCAGTTCCGAATGCGCAGTCAGACAACCCACGCTCTGGTCGTCCTGGCAAACATTCAGGCCGTAAACATCTACCCCGTAGAACGTCACCCCGCCGGTGTTCGCTGCGCGGATGAGCGATTGCCAATACCCCATGTTGTCCGCCGGGCGCGTAATGCCCGCGCTAAGCAGCACGACGGTCTTCTGATATGGCAGCGGACTAAGCTGGCCAACCAGCTTTCGAAGCGCGTCCACGTCGCGCATTCCGCTCATCTGATCCAGCTCCAGGCTGCCGTGCGGCCCGATCGGATTGCTCGGATCGTATTCGCTCGCCGCCGCGCCGGACATCACTTCTCCCGCGGAGTTCATCAGGGTTGTCGCCAGTCGGCTCATATCGAGGTCAATCGCCGGCTGAAAGGACGACATCAGGGTCGTCCCGGTGACCGCGGCGTTAGCCCCGGCTGCTGTGCTCCCGGCGCTGGGCCGAAGCTGGTTCATGGCCGCCTGCGCCACCGCCTTCAGGAGATGCGGGCGGTCGTTGGAAAACCCGGAAAGCAGACGTAAGCCTGCGTCGTCCGTCCCGAATACGCCGATATAGGTGTTCGGCCGCAGCTCGTTGTTCACGAACTGGCGGCCGGCCTCGAGCGCCAGCGCGCGCGTCTCCGCGTTCAGATCGCTGAACACCAGACAGACCAGATTCACCGTGCGCAACGGGTTCAGCCGGGGACTTGATTTCCCAGCCACAGGCGGCGCGGCCGTTGTGGAGACCGCCTCCGCCGCTTCCTTTTCGTCCTCCGCGCGGACCTCGCCGCCCGTCACCAGGCGAAACGAGCGGACGTTCTGCTTCACGCCATTCTCGTAGACCGTCAGTTGCTCCGGCTTGAGATCCTTCACCGGCTTGCCGTGCTTGTCGCGAACCACGACGTCGAGCAGGACTTCGCGGACCGAACTCTTCATCACCAGGTTTTCGCCGGTTTGCGCGATGGCCGCCGCGGCCAGCAGCGTGGCGCCGCCAATACGGAATAATCTGCTATGCGATTTCATACGGACCTTCCCGAGGTATTGTGTACCTCCCCGACCGAATATACAATGACCTGCCGTACAAATGCAGCCAGCTTCAGCGAGCGGAGGCTCAGTTTCCCGCAATGCTGTAGTGCAGGCTGCGAGCTACCGACACGCCTCCCTCACTGATGGCCACGCGAACCTGATAGTTGCCCGGTCCCTGTACCGCGCTGATCAGCATCGGTACCCGGCCGTTGGGATCGGGCGGCCCTACCGCCACAGTCCTGCGCGCGATTTCCTTGCCGTCGCGAAAAAACTCCACATGCAGGCGCGCTTTCTGCGCATTCTGCTCGCCGGGATATAGCACGAAATAGAGGAACGGGTTCGTCCCCGCGGGCACCGCATCGGTGGCCAGGGGCAGCACCTCCGCCCGTCGGCCTCAAATGGATCCGACTGGTCCATCACACCCTCGATGTCCTTCACTTCCCGGGCCAGCATGATGTCGCTCAGATCCGGAGCGCTGGAGGCGGCGCTGTTCACCTCGAGGGAGCTGGTGCTCACCCGGTTGCCCTCCTCATCCACCACCGCAGTCTCGATGGTGTGATGACCGGCCGCAAGATGGAACGTATGTTCCCAGATCATCTGCCGCCGCTGCAGACGGGGCATGTACTTGTCACCCACCTGCGAGGGCACATCGCGGCTGAACCAATCCTCCACCTGCCCTTTCGAGTTTCGCGCCAGCGCCAGCAGCGAGACGTGATAGCGGTGACTGTTTGTCGCCGGCTCGGGCGTGGCGGTCAGGCTGGCGATGGGCACGTTGAAGACCACAGCGAACTGCGAAGCGCCGTCCCCGGAGGCGAATCGCAGCGCCTGGGCGTCGTAATCGAACGAATGCGGCCGCGTGGCGGAATCGAGCGCCCTCAGGCCAGCCATCTCGCCCGCGCCCAGGCTGCCTTCGCTTGATTCCGGCAGCGCGAAATATCCGCTGCGAGTCCGTGCCTGCCAGTCTGCCCGCGCGAGTTTCACCTCCACCTTCCGGAAACTGCCGTCGTAGTTGGCGGCGGAAGGCTGATACGTGACCTCGTAATGCGTGTCCACATCCTCCATCACGCGCTTCATGAGCTTTTCTGTGTTGTTCGTGTTGGCGATGAGGAATCCGCCGGTGCTTTCGGCCAGATCGCGCAGCCCCGCCTGGCCGTTGGCGGCAAGCACGGCGTAGCGGACATAGTCGTCCCCGTGCATCAGCTCGGAGTTCTGGCTGTTGCTCAGACTGCCTGAGTTCTCCTGCTGCTGCAGCTTGCCCAGCGATGCCGCTTTGTTGAGAACGTCCACCGACTGGCGGAGCGCCGTGGAGGAACTGAGGCAGTTCACATCCGATTCGTCCTGGCAAACGCCAAGGCCCCAGGGGTCCAGCGCGTAAAACGTCACACCGCCCCGATTGGCCGCCTGCAGCAGGTTCCGCCAGTACCCCATCTGATCGGGTGGCCGGCTGATGCCGGAGCTGATCAGCAGAACGGTCTTCTGGAAGGGCAAAGGGGCGAGTTGTTTGGTCAATCCCATCAGCGCATCCAGCTCGCGCAGAGCGTCCAGGGCGTCCGTCTCCATGGCTCCGCGCGGGCCCAGCGGGGTGTTGGCGTCGGCGCCCATCGCCGCGGCGCCGCTGATCGCCTGCCCGGAAGAATCCACCACTTCCCTCGCCAGCGTGTCGCTCGACACGCTCGGACCGGACGGCCCGCCGGAGTTCAGCATGAGCGCCATCTCCGCGCTGGTCACCGCCGAGGAGACGCTGGTGGCGCTATTGCCGGCGAGCGGCCGAAGCTGGGTCATCGCCGCCTGCCCGACGGCCTTGAGAAGCTGCTCCCGGTCGTTGGAGAAAGGAAACATGGGCCGGAGATTATCGCCCATGTCGAAATCGAAGACGCCGACATAGGTGTTGGGGCGCAACTCGTTGTTCACAAATTCCTGGGCCGCCTGCAAAGCCGCCGCTCGGTTGTCGGGGGCCAGACCTCCGAATATCAGGCAGACCAGATTCACCGTGCGCAGTGGGTTGAGCCGGGGACCGGACTCCCGAACGGTGGACTGTGCGCGCGTGGTGGATGCCGCTTCCGCTGCCTCTTTTTCGTCTTCGGCGCGGACTTCGCTGCCCTTCACCAGCCGAAAGGAGCGCACATTCTGACGCACGCCGTCTTCGTAGACCGTAAGCTGATCCGATTTGAGATCCGTAACCGGCTTGCCGTGCTTATCGCGGACGACGACATCGAGCAGAACCTCGCGGACCGAGCTCTTCATTACCAGGTTCTCGCCGGTTTGCGCGACAGCAGCCGCGGCCAGCAGTACACCCGCGAGAGTGCGAACGGAATTCATACGAGATTGCATGCATACCGGACCTCTCTGGATTTCGCGCCGTCCCTTCCGAATCATACCCATATTGGATGTCTGCTGGATGGACGTGCCCGCAGCTACCCGGGGTTTCCGCGTTCAGCTTTCGAGAATTACCCAAGCCAGGGCTTCGGTCGCAGTGTGTGTCAGCGAAACCACGACATTTTTCGCGCCGAGCCGCTCCGCGAATCGCGCCGCCGCCCCGTGTAGCAGCAGCGTGGGCTTTCCCGAAGGCAGATTGGTGACCTCAAAGTCCACCCAGCGCACTCCCCGCCGCCAGCCGGTCCCGATCGCCTTCATTCCCGCTTCCTTGGCCGCGAAGCGCGCCGCATAGCGCTCATACCGGCCGGACTTGCGCCTCTCGACGTAAGCGATCTCGCCCTTCGTGAAAACACGTTCGAGGAATCGCGCGCCGTACCGCTCGGCGGCGTCGCGGATGCGCTCCACCTCGGCAATATCCACGCCGCTCCCGACGATCACAACCCGGCCCCGGTGGAGGCCAGCGTCAGGCGGCCGTACTTCACCCCTTTGGTGCTCACCAGCGCGTCGGCAATCCGCTTCACCTGACTCGCCTTGCCGCGAACCACAAGCACCTCGAGGCAATGGTCGTGATCCAAATGGACGTGCAGAGTGGAGAGGATGTGATGGAAGTGATGGTGTTGGAAATCGGTGAGTTTTTCGTTGAGCAGGCGGACGTGATGGTCGTAAACCAGGGTCACCGTCCCCACTACCTCCGACTGGGGCTCGGCCCAGGACTCCTCCACCAGCTCGTCGCGGATCAGATCGCGAAACGCTTCGGAACGGTTGGTGTAGCCGCGCCGCGCGATCAGTTTGTCGAACTTCTCCAGCAAATCGGAATCGATGGCCACGCCAATCCGGCTCAGTTCGGTCATTTGTATTCAGTGTAGGAGAGGGCAGCGTCGGCGAGTTGAGCTGGCATCGTGACCGGACGCTGCGATGCGTTTGCCGCTCGTTTGCGGGAGAACGCGCCGGACGGACTTCGCATACTGGATCGGACTTGCGAGCCGGAGGATTTCAGATGACCGTGGTTCGCCTGATCTGCCGGATCGAAGAACGGCAGCACCTGCGATAATCAGTCGATGCAATCTCAAACACCTGGGAGCGAGCTTTGAAGCTAAGCCCCGGCAGGTTCCTGGGTGTTCCGGTTAAGACCCGCCTGGCCAGCGGGTTCATCTTTACCGAATACGTTTATCGTGAGCGCACCGTTCTTCCTCGTCACTGCCACGAGAGGGCCTACTTCTCGTTGGTTTTGAGTGGTTCCTATGAGGAGAGCTGTCTCCGGAAGAGCGCGCGCCACTGTGACTCGGAGACCGTTTTGTACCATCCCGCGGGGGAAACTCACAGCGACGCGTTTGGTAACCGCGGTGGCGCGATATTCAGTATAGAACTCGAACCCGGATGGACGTCCACGCTGCGGCAATACGAAGTGCAGACCGAGGAATCGCTCGCTCTCCCTCACCGCCAGGTCTCGTGGCTGGCGTGGCGGGCGTACCAGGCCTTCAACCACTCGGACCAGCGGTCCGCTTGGCTGCTGGAAGCCACGGCGATCGAGCTGCTCTATCAGCTTCCCTGGAAGCATTCGGCACAGGCTGAATCCGGCGCTCCGCGCTGGCTGAAGGACGTCGTCGAGATCCTGCACGACGAATTCAACCGGCCATTCAGCCTGCCTGCGATCGCCCGGCGCGTCGGAGCGCATCCGGTTCACCTGGCTCGAGCCTTCCGTCGGCGCTACGGAATGACGCTGGGGCAATATGTGCGAAGGCTCCGGGTGGATTACACAATGAATGCGCTGGCGGGTGGAGATCCTCTGTCCGGTATCGCCGCGGATGCCGGGTTCTCCGACCAGAGCCATCTGGGACGAGTCTTCAGAGCGGCCACCGGGATGACGCCCGGTCAGTTCAGGCTGGCCCATCGGCGCCGCGGTTAATCCCGTTCCAGGTGTCAATCGCGTTCTATCTTCCGCCGCCGTTTCCATGAGACAGTCCAGGGAAGGGGACGAATCGGAGTCTCTGGTGGAGTCCTTGTGAGTTCTCAGACCACAAGCACGAACACGGCGAGCAGTTTTCTTATCGGAAGCGAAGCCTCCCTGTTTTCCATCTCCGGACTCCAGCTCCGTTTCCGGCCAATTCTGGCGACGATTGGATTGGGTCTGGCCGTCGTCGTGCCCAGCGGCTTTGTCTTTGTCCTGCTTACGGAGCACGTCAGCGCCACGGAGACGGCCTGGCTGGCGATGGCCAACCATGTTGTGATGTCAGTGATCGCTCTTGCACTAATTGCCTGGTTCAGCCGGGGAAATTTCTTCGGGTACGGGCTGCAATGGCCCAGACGGAGACGTTACGTGCGGTCCGCGCTGTTGTGGGGAGCGGCATTCGGCCTCCTGATGACCGGTGTCGACTATTTTCCTCAGATACTGAGGCATCTTCCGCCCCCGGACAGTCCCTCCCTCACGCCTCGAAGTGTAGGAACCTGGCTTCTTTATACAGGAATCGTTGTGGGGCCGACCGAAGAGATACCATTCCGTGGGCTGTTGCAGACGTTTCTCATGCAGCGCACTGCGGGCCGTGTGCGTTTCTGGAAATACGAAATGCACGTCGCCGGAGTGGTTCTGGCGCTGTTGTTCGCGCTCGCCCACGTCACCAGCTTCTGGACGGAGAACTTGTGGATAGCCCTCGGCCAGCAGATCTACGCGTTTGCGCTCGGCATCCTCTACGCTTACTGGCGCGAAAAATCCGGGAGTCTGCTGGCCCCCATCATCGGACACAACGTGAGCGATGGAGTGGAATACGCTTTGATGTTTCTGATGACATGGGCCTGGCGCTGACTGAAATGGGGGCGTTCCCGAATCCGGCGAGCGGGGCACGCCGCACGTGTTATTGCAACGAAAAAATGTCCCTATAACTGCAACGAGATTCTGTCACCCCGGAGCTCTTCCGGAGAGCGGTGGAAATGACGGGCCATGGAAGGCGCGCCCGACCAACCCCAGGCCGGGCGCGCC